>Ga0193955_1000037_pt1 | contig 82094 bp, 73 predicted proteins | sample BB_6_MG_FD_140343 | JGI IMG/M metagenome (GOLD analysis project Ga0193955, IMG submission 140343) | Microbial mat bacterial communities from the Broadkill River, Lewes, Delaware, United States - BB_6_MG | ecosystem: Environmental > Aquatic > Freshwater > River > Microbial mats | place: USA... | reverse complement strand
TGTTTCTGAATTGTCGGCCAAACTATTTAAATGATCGGCTATAGTATGAATATTCATGTATTTCCTATCCTTAATTATCTACTTATAGATGACATAATATGTCAACGAGGTTAAATTTATCATTCTGACATATTATGTCAAGTGTTTTTTCTTTTGTATCTTTTTCAAAGGTGTAATTTTTATTTTTCCTGGTTTTGATTTATTGAATTCCTTGCTGGTTTTGCCAAGCTTGTTGATGCAACTGATAAAGGGTATGACTTCCCAATGTATTTACACCAATATTCCCTGTATTATTATAGAAATCATTAGGGAAAATAAAAGCAGCTTTTAATAAATCTAAATTTAGCCATGTAGGTTGTATAGGGAGTTGTTCTAATTTATTCAACCTTGCTAATGGACTTGCCCCCATTTTAGCTGCAATGGTCCAACCCCATTCACCAAAACTTGGTACATTGTCGTGGTATTGTTGTACATGGAGAAATTTAGCTGCTTTTAATGTTTTTCCTATTGAAATAAATGATCCTTTTGCGTGATAAGGACTCGTTGATTGAATAGCAATTAACCCATCACCAGCAAGCAATTGTTTTAATCTAGCATAAAAGTTAACTGTGTAAAGTTTGTTTAAATCAGGATGACTTGGATCGGGTAAATCAACAATAACAGCGTCGAATACTTGCCCTGATTTTAGTAATTCATTAATGGTTATAAAAGCATCGCTACGTAAAATAGTAACGCGATCATCCTGCAAACTACTTTGATTCATATAACTAATTTTTTTAGCTAAAATGGGATTTACATGCGCTTTCGGATTTTGAAAAATATCAATTAATTCACTGTCTAAATCTATTAAGGTAATGCTGTCAGGTGAATATTTCAATACATCTCGAAGTGCTAAACCATCACCACCACCGACAATTAATATATTGTTATGACGTGCGGAGCCAGCGAGAACAGGTGCAACTAAATAGTCGTGATATATATGCTCATCAATAGATGAAAACTGCAAACGACCATTAATATAAAAGTTAATAATGCTTTTCTGTGCTTGGCCAAATTGCGTATTGGTAGAATTAACCCCCATGTTTCGTTCGGTAAAGGTAAGTTGCTGGTAGCGTGTTTTTTGACTATGTACGACTTTATCTAAATACAGCACACTATTCATTTGATTAAGCCATTGGTTACCATAATTAAACATTAAAACAATAATGGCCGCTAGTAGTATGTGCGCACCAACAAAAGTTTTTCGCCAGTGTAATGCTTGCCAATAACGCATAATAAAAAAAGCACCAGCTATCAGATTTAGGCTAGCGGTTAATGCAGCGGCTTTACTTATATCAATACTTAATAAAAATATTACCCATATAGCAGCACCTACCCCCGCGCCAATGTAATCAGCGCCATAAATTGTTCCTAAATTGTTTGCTAAATGTTGGCCATGAATTTGTTCTCGTATACGGGCAATTAACGGTATTTCCATACCAATAAAAAAGCCTAAAATAACACCAAAAAAGTAGGGGCTTTTTAACGCTAAAAAACTTAACGCGTTAAAAATACCACCTTGGGGTAGCATATCTGGGGGTAGTGATAACATATCGGCGATAACATGAGGCAGGGTTTGGGTAAACGCAATCAGTGCACCAATAAACAAAATAGCACTGGAGCCCAGTAAGGCAATAATTAATTCTAAATATACAAACCCATTAAAGGCACAATGTACTTTACGGGCAGCAAAAGCACCTAACCCCATAGAAACTATCATTAAGCCTATCATGGTATAAATGGTGCTTTCCATTACACCTAAAACTCTACCAGCGTAATGTGAAAGTAAGTATTCATAGATTAAACCACAGCCAGCTAAAACAGCCATCGTTAAGATTAACAATGTGTCATCAAGCAAACGGGAGTTTTTTGAAATCATATAAAAAAGTGAGTATGTGAGGGGCTACCAAGGTAGTAAATTTTCAGTTACGAGTGTTATTCTATTCACTACTCGTAACTGAAACAGTGTGTTTTATGCCATTAGCGCAGTTAAAATAAGTGCAATTGAAATACTTGTTGCCATTTCAATACTCGCAACGCCAATATTATGTTGTTGATCTACTTCTTCAACTAAATTTATTCCCCATAATACAATGCGTTTTGCTAATGTTGTTAAGATTGAAACCAGTAAAGTCATGATAATGCCAAATACCAGCCAACCAAGTAGGTTATTCACTAAGGTTGCAGGGCTATAAATAATAAAATGACTTGCTGCTGTAACGGCTAGGGCAGTACTAATTACTTGGCCACTGTATCGAATAGCTAATGCGAGTTGCCCTTCACTTAACGCTTCTTGTAAACAGTCTTCTTGATTGTTTTTTGCGTAGCGACTCTCACGGATTCTTGTCACCAAAATTAACACGGCTTGCGCAACAACAAAACCACTGGTGATAGCAATAAAGGTCGATATATCTAAACCATCAACCCAAAGGAGAACCGCACGAATAATAATGGCTGTAGCAATTGCGCCCGCGGCATCAATAATGCCAATACTAAGGTTTTTTTCTTTTATTAATTCTGTTTTGTTTAAATGTTGAAGCGCTACTTTATCTTGAATAATACGGCCTATTTTAATTAAGATTAAGCCATATGTTCCGTATGCTAGCATACCAATAGCTTCCATTAGATAACTTGGTGCATTTTCACCTGTAATTGCGCCAGTTAATACAATTCCTAAAGCCAAAATACTACCCGCAACACTAACACCAAAAGCAAAATTATCTTTATGAGCTAATTCTTCGGTGCTATTCACTTGGCTTGTTAGCCCTAATAAAAAGCGCATAGCGCCTAATAGTATAATGGCAATGGTGATATCTATAGCTAAAAAAACGAGTAGTTCTTGATTCACACCAACGAGTTCAATTAATGAATTTATCATGTTTTCTTTTCCTATTACCTGTTATTTTCCACGTCGAAAGCCACGTGATGTGTTGGTATTTGAGTTTCTAAAGCTTGAATTTTTACTTTTGCTTGCATAACTACTTTTCTTAACTGTGTTGCTACGAAAACGATTTGCACTGGTTTGTGCTGTTTTACTTTTACCGGATAAGCTTGAGGAGCCTGTCCTGTTTTTACTGTATGGACTTGCGTATTTTTTACCTTGGTTAGTAAAAGATTTTTTTGTACGTTCATCAAGGTTTGTTTGATTTTTGAGTTGACTAGGAGAGCTGTAACGCGTTCTACCATAATCATTGTAATAGCTATAATTGCGGCTTCTGCCCCAGTCATTGTAATAAGTGCGGCGGCCAAATAAGTCACCCATCATAGAGTACATGCCATACCATGCCCAAAATGACATACCATTACTACCTGTTTGCCAGTGACCATAGTTTGGATTGCCGATGAGTTGTTCACCAGTACCAAAGTCTTGTGCATTGTTGGCTTGTTGACTTTGTGCTTTTGATAAGGCATTTATTCGAGGTAATTGCCCATCAGACATGTCAGCTAACACGTTAAGAGGATCACTTAATGCGTCTGAATATAGTGTTGTATCAGCGGCTTGGTAAATATTGAGTAACTCATCGTAAAGTGCTTGGCTTGATGCAAACATTTGTGGTTGATTTTTTACCGTGTTAATGCGATCAAGTAATGCCAAATACATGGGGCCTTGTGTGGTCGCATCTTTTTTGAATTCATTAATTAATGGGGTTAATTCGGGCTTTAGCACTGCCACTTTTTTCGCATATTGCTTTATTAAGGTTGCATTACGCACTTGGTCATTGTTTAAAGCATCACCTAACTGTGTAACTCTTTGCTCAGTAATTGGCAGTTGTTGTAATGCTTGTTCTTTAATTGGATCGCCACAAGCAGCCAATAAAAAAATAACTACCACTAACATTGAACTAGTGCATATACTCTTTAAATACTGTTGAGGAAAAGGGTTTGTTAGCCTTTGCATTACTGCCATCATCTCCATAAAAATGCTATGTTATTCTCAAGTTAGTGTCATAGTAATAGCATTATTGACATATTATGTCTATTATCTTGACTGTTATATCTTAAATAAAAGTTTAAATAAAAATACCACATATTAAAGGAACGCTTTTGTCTATTCTTACTTTATCACCGCATCATGATAATAACTTACTTGAGCAGCAGCAACAAAAAAGTTGGCAGCAATTTAGTCAACAGCACCCCAACAGTTATCAAGCGTTAACATCTCAGCAACTCGAGCACTTTAAATTAGCGATTACGTTGAGTGATTTTATCTTAACAAGTGCGCTACAAGCCCCTGAGTTAGTGATTGATTTATTTGTAAGTAAAAGTGTGTACCTGAAAAAAACACCTGATTATGCTTGTTTGCTTCAAGTGTTATTAGAGCATTGTCAAAGTGAAGAACAGTTACACCGTTTATTGAGACGTTTTCGATTACAACAAATGGTAAACATTGCGATTGCGGATTTGGTGTTGAATATTTCATTAGAATCTTCATTAGAAAGGCTATCGTTATTAGCTGATGCGTTGATTCAAAGCAGCTTACATTGGTTAACCGAGTTTTGTCAGGATAAATGGGGAGTTCCTGCTAGTAAATCAGGTGACCCTCAACCTTTGCTGGTGTATGGTATGGGCAAGTTAGGAGGAAAAGAGTTAAATTTTTCTTCTGATATTGATCTCATTTTTGTTTATCCACATAGCGGAGAAACACAAGGATGCCGACGCAGCTTAGACAACCAGCAATTTTTTACACGCTTAGCGCAAAAATTAATAAGCTCATTGCATCAACAAACGGCTGATGGTTTTGTTTACCGCGTAGACATGCGCTTAAGGCCTTTTGGTGAAAGTGGCCCTTTAGTGCTAACGTTCAGTGCAATGGAAGATTATTATCAAGAGCAAGGTCGTGATTGGGAGCGATATGCCATGCTTAAAGCGCGTGTTATTCCTCCAATATTAAAACCGTCAATTACAGAACCTTCGATAATTGAAGATCAGAGCTATCATCAACAACTCTCAACCTTATTAAAACCCTTCGTTTATCGTCGTTATATTGATTTTAGTGTGATTGACAGCTTACGTAAAATGAAAAGCATGATTTCACAAGAGGTACGGCGTAAGCAATTAGTTAACAACATAAAATTAGGAGCTGGTGGTATTCGAGAAATTGAATTTATTGTTCAAGTTTTTCAGTTGATTCGTGGGGGTAGGGTAAAAGAGCTACAACAACGAAACCTGTTAACAGTGTTACCTGAATTAGTGACCTCTGGTGAAATAGAAGAAGAAAGCAAAATTGTTTTACAAAATGCGTATTGCTTTTTGCGACGCGTGGAAAATATATTACAAGCGTTAGCGGATAAACAAACGCAAACATTGCCTGATAATGCCCTAGACAAACAACGGTTGTTGTATGTACTTAACATTGATAGTTGGGATAATTTTATTCAAATATTGCAGGGGCATATGGACAGTGTGCATGAAAAATTTGAAGAATTAATTGGTATTGAAGGCCCAAATAATCAAACTGAAGATCAACACTGGAGTGTGCTGTGGAATAGCCGTTGGAGTGATGAAGAGTCTATTGCTTGGATTGAACAAGAGTTAGTAAAACAAAATACCTGCACATGGAACAGCAATAGCGTTTGGCATTTATTAGTTGACTTTAGAGAAGATGTGAGTAAACGCAGTATTGGCAGCAGAGGTAGGCAAGTATTAGACAAATTAATCCCTGCCCTTATTTGCCATATTCAGCAAGCAAAACAAGCAGAATTTGTACTTGAACGTGTGTTACATGTGTTTAAAAAAATAGTCACTCGTACTGCTTATTTGGAATTGTTATTTGAAAATGAAGGTGCACTTAAACAACTTATTCAATTATGCCAAGCCAGCAGTTGGGTAGCTGATTATATTGCCAAATATCCAATTTTATTAGATGAATTAATTGACCCAACCTTGTTACACAACCCACCAAAGCTTTCGGCATATGGAGTAGAGTTACGTGAAAGTATGTTACGTATTCCTGAAGAAGATCTTGAGGCACAAATGGATGCCTTACGTCTTTTCAAACAGTCACAACAGTTACGCATAGCGGCAGCAGATATTGCTCAAGTGTTAGATGTGAAAAAAGTAAGTCAACATTTAACGGCTTTAGCTGAAGCCATTATTAATGAAGTCATTAATATTGCTTGGCAACAAGTTGCTAATCGTTTTGGTGTGCCTAAATCAACCCTTGATAGTGGAAGTAAAGGCTTTGCCGTTATTGCTTATGGTAAAACAGGAGGTAATGAACTGAGTTATGGCTCTGATCTTGACCTTGTTTTTGTTCATCATAGTCCAGAAGGTGATGAAACAACAGGTTTAGCCAACGGCGATAAAGTGGTTGTTGCAAGCCAATTTTATATGAAATTAGCCCAACGCATCATGCATATTTTTAATACGCGCATGAACAGCGGTATTTTATATGAATTAGATATGCGTTTGCGTCCTTCGGGTAATTCAGGTGTGCTAGTTATTCACATCAATACGTTTGGGCAATATCAGCAGAAAGATGCATGGACGTGGGAGCATCAAGCACTTGTTCGAGCGCGTCTTGTGTATGGAAATGAAATAATTGCAAATGAGTTTAAAGCAATTCGTGAAAAAATATTGAGCAAAAAAAGGGATCTTACAAAATTAAAGACTGAAGTAAGTGAAATGCGCGAAAAAATGCGTAAGCATCTTGATAAATCTGCAGGTGATCTTATTGATATTAAACAAGGCCAAGGAGGCTTGGTTGATATTGAGTTCTTAGCACAATACCTAGTGTTAGCTCACAGCAACGAGCACCATAGTTTAATGGAGCATTGCAATAATGTGAGTATTTTTAAATCATTAGCGGCACTTGAAATCTTAAGTCAAACAGAACAAAAGTTGCTGGTGAATACTTATCAGCAACTTAGAGACTATGGACACAAAGCAACATTACAAAATGAAGCACTGTTAATAGATAAGTCTTTATTAATAAATCAGAAAGATGTTACTCAGTTATGGACTAAGTTCTTATAGTGCTTTTGGTTTTGTATAGGGTTAATTCATTATAAAAATGAGATATATTGAATGATGAATGTTTATTTTAAAAATAAACATTCATCATTAAGGTACGCTGGAGGCTCACTAATAAAAACGATTGTTCGTTGGCGGTAACAAAAATAGGTATTTATACCCTCTGGAAAATGGCCAGATATACCTCTGCCAATTTGACTGGTTGTTTTTAAAAGATTTTTATTAATACGAAAAGGATCTTTAACAATAAAGTCTTTATTGAGCCACCATATTATTTCTACCCCCTCATCAGCCGCATATTCCGTTATTTTTTGATAAAGGGTTTCTCCTTTTCTAAACGTTCTAGATACTTTAGTTCCACTCCAATTTTTGCGAAAAGAGCGGACCATCATTTCTTTTGCTTGTAATAAATTGACTAAATCACCTTCAGGGTCGGGTAAAAAAATAATATTATTTCTTACCTTTCGTTTGCTGTCATCACCATAAATTTTAGCATAAAATTTAGAGAGCCCTTCTGCAGCGGCATTGGTGGACTTTTTACCTTGTTGATATTTTACTTTTACCTTTTCTTTTTCAGCGTTAGCCGATGCTTCTTTTAGTTCTTCAACGTCTACAGTTGTTGTTTGGTTATCTTCTGTTGTTAACGAAAGGAGTAGATCTTTATTCAGGAAAAAAGCTACGCCGAGCCCAATCAAAATAATAGCGATAATTGCATTTCTAATCCAAAAGCCCATAATAATTAAATATCCAATGATTAACTATCCTGCCTATACCATACAAAATAGTTTCAACTTTATCAAAGCATTAAATTTTAACACTATTTGTATACTGAAGGTGCATTGGGATCAGGACGAGTTTTAAAACGTCTATGTAACCACATATACTGGTCCGGTTTACGTAAAATTGCCTTTTCCACTTCTTGGTTTACACGTGTGGCATCATTAATATCATCATTCGTGGGAAAGTTATCTAACGCAGGTGTAATTTCAACACTATAACCACTGCCATCATCATGCCGTTTGGGTATTAGCATAAAAGTTTTAGTTTTAGGCTGACGAGCAAATATAAGGGTACCTGTGGTGGTAGCGGTTTCCTTTACATCAAAAAAAGGAACAAATACGCTGCGGTTTCTGCCGTAATCTTGATCGGGTAAATACAAGCAAGAATCTCCAGCCCTGATCGCCTTTATTAAGCCTTTAACATCTCGTTTTCCTAGCATGTATTTATTTGACCTTCCGCGACCTCTAAACTGAAAAAACTCCATCAGTGGGTTATTATGCGGACGATAAAAAATAACTAAAGGATGATGAAGACCAAAACCTCGGCCTATGATTTCAGCCGATAAATAATGCATTGCTAACACATAAATGTTGTAGCCTGCCTGCTTGGCATTTTCTATATGCTCTAACCCCGTTACGGTAAATTTTCGTTTTACTCGCCAGTCAGGCCACCACCAGCCCATGCCTGTTTCAAAAAGAGCAATGCCTGTATTTTCAAAATTTTTCTTTAATATTTTATTGCGTTCTTGCTCAGTCATTTCAGGAAAACATAGCTTTAAATTAACGTTTGCTACATGTTTTCTTTTTGAGCCTATTTTGAATAGTAGACGCCCCAACAGTCGCCCTAAGCTTAATTGCCATTTGTAAGGTAACCATGAAATGCTATAGAGAATAAAAACACCAACCCAAGTTAACCAATATTTAGGTAATAAAAAAGTTAATTTAAAATCAGGCTGTAATACTTTATTTCTGCTCACAGTACATTCTCTTGGTTAAGTACGTAAAAATTGCTGTGGCTGATTATATAGGCTTACCATAGATTTATGAAAGAAGAACCTGTTGTTTTTACTAAAAAGTACAGTGAAGCTTGTGGTATTTTCCAGTAGAATAGATTCATCGTTGTTATAGCCATCACTACAAACCAAGTTAAGAACAGTCAATGAATAATCAAGTACAGCACAAAGGAACAGAGAAAGACATTGAGCTAATTATCGGTAATTCTAACTCAAATTTTTCGGGTGTAACGTCTACCATGTTACAACTGTTATCCACGCAACAAAAACTCATTAATTTACGAGTGATGGGAAAACATCATTTGCCTGATGAGTCTCTCAATATTACTTTTTGGCAAGTAGTAAAATTATGTAAACAGCCTTTGGCTGATGGCCGTGTTAGAATTTTTCATGCACGTCGGGTTGATGAAATGATACAAGCGTTATTATTAAAACATCTCTTTAGAGCCAAAATAAAAATAGTTTTCAGTAGTGCTGCACAACGTCACCGTAGTGGTTTTACACTGTGGTTAACTGACAGAATGGATGCTTTGTTAGCAATGTGTAAAGCCTCGGCGAGTTATTTACATCGTAAGCCCGATGCTATTATTTATCACGGTGTTAAAACTGATGTTTATATTCCACCCGAAGATAAAGAAGCAGCGTGGCAAGCGCTTAATATTTTACCTAAATCAATTAAAAAAGGTAAAAAGGGCATTGCTATATTAGGCCGAGTGCGGGAACAAAAAGGTGTACATTTATTTGTTCGAAGCTGTATTGAGTTGCTTGATAAATATCCAGATTATACCGCAGTGGTTGTTGGCTCTATTAGCGCAAGTAATGAAAATTTTGTTAAAGGTTTGCAGGTAGAAATTGACAAAGCAGGCTTGTCAGAGCGTATAGTCTTTGCTGGTGAGCAAAATTTTGCCGACATTCCAAAAATATTCAGTGCATTGTCATTGGTCGTTGCCTTAAGTGATAACGAAGGATTTGGTTTAACAATTCTTGAAGCCATGAGTAGTCAAGCTGCTGTGTTGGCTAGTGAAGCTGGAGCATGGCCTGAAGTTGTACGTGAAGGTGTTGATGGTTATGTTGTACCCGTGAACGACTTACCCGCAGTAGTTGAGAAAATGGATCTGTTATTGAGTGATCAAGAAAAGTTAACTCAAATGGGGATAAATGGTCGAGAGCGAGTGCTTGAGCATTATTCAGTACAACGAGAAGCTAAACAATTAGTCAATTTTTTTAGAAGTTTAATGAATTAAAAAATAGTGATAAATGCTTTTTGTAAAGTAATCCGCCTACAATCGAAAATAAGTAGGCGGATATTTATGCTACATGGTGGGTATTAGTTAGAAAATGCAATATGTACATTTCGATTAGGTTGTAACGTGATTAGGTTGTAACGCATTACTCGGCAATTAAACCTGAATTAATCGCTGTAATATCTGCATCGGTAATCGTACCACCAGCACGTTTTAATAATAATACATTTTGAATATATGCATAACGATTTGATGATAAGTTACGTTTTGCATTATATAAATTACGCGTGCTATCTAATACGTCGACAATAGTACGGGTACCAACCTCAAAGCCAGCTTCGGTAGCTTCCAAGGCTTTAGTGGCACTTAGTACCGATTGTTCAAACGCTTTAATTGCTGAAATATTTGCAATAACAGTGTTATAGGCATTACGTGTGGTACGAACAACTGAACGATGTGTTTGCATTAAATTTTGACTGGCTAATACAAAATTACTTTGTGCCTTACGTACACTACTTTCTATTGCACCCCCTGAATAAATTGGCACATTCAATGTTACGCCTACCGAATAATCATTCAATGTTGGGCTATTAATGTTTACAGAATTCGTCTCTGTTTCATCATCAGAGTTGTTATAACTCGCATTAAAATCTAATGTAGGATAATGGCCTGCTTTGGCTGAATTAATAGATTGCTTCGCTATTTCAATGCCTACTTTTGAGGCAATCAGATCTAAATTTTTAGCTTCAGCGGCTTTTTGCCATTCATCAGCACTATTAGGGGTTGGTGCTGAAGTGCTAAAACGCTCAGTATTTAACACATTCAAATTTTTAGGGTACATATTGGTAATAACACGTAATTCTTCTTCAGCACTAAAAATAGCATTTTCAGCGCGAATTTCTTCAGTAACGGCATTATCATATTGAGCTTGTGCTTCATGTACATCAGTGATGGCCGTTAAACCCACAGAAAAACGTTGTTTAGTTTGTTCTAGCTGACGGGCAATAGCTGCTTTTTCTGCTTTAGCAAAAGTTAAATCATCTTTGGTGCTTAATAAAGCAAAATAGGCTTGAGTAACACGCACAATTAAATCTTGTTTTGCTACTTGGTAAGATAAATCACTTTGATGAGCTGTTTTTTCTGCAATACCTAAACGTAACCAAGTATCATGATGATAAAGTTGCATATTTAAGTTAGCGCCATAGCCTAATGAATTAAATTCAGTGGTTAATGTATTACTAGTATCCGTATCGTAGCTCTCTCTTTCACCATCAGTATAATTTGCATAACCACTCAGTTGTGGCAGTAATGCTGAACGCGCCTGAACGATATCTTCCTTTACTATGTCAAATTGTGCTTGCGCTTTTAATACGACAGTATCGTTTAGTAACGCTTGCTGATAAACTGATAATAAATCATCAGCTTGAGCATTTGTTGTAACCATTGCACTTGCAATAGCTATAATCAATGTACTTAATGTTTTTTTCATGAGTCTATCTTTCCTTGGGGGGAGATTTATTCCCGTATAATATAGCGATATAATATAACAATACTGTATCGTTTCATTTTTTATATCAGCTTATGTTACAGAAGTTTCAAAATTAACTAAATAAAATAAGTATTTGGTAGTGTAACAAATTATTATTGAAAAGAGAGTATTTATGCAAGATGATAAATGTAAATCTATGCCTATGCTGCAATATGATCAAAAGGACGTAACGATTACAGCAGTAAAAACAAAGTATCATGGTTTTTTTAAGCTAAATGAGTATCACCTTCAACATAAATTGTTTTCAAGTAAGTTAAGTGATGAATTTACTCGAGAAGTATTTGAACGCGGAGACGCGGTTGTTGTTGTGCTTTATGACCCCGTAACAGATAACTTGTTGCTGTTAGAGCAATTTAGAACTGGTGCTATTCGTACGGGGGAAACACCTTGGATGCTTGAATTTGTTGCGGGTATGTTTGATAAAAATGAAAGCCCCATTGATGTTGCGGTCAGAGAAACTAAAGAAGAGGCTAACATTGTATTAGAGCCGTCAACCATACAACCTATAATGCAGTACCTTTCAAGCCCAGGTGGGACTAGTGAGCGTATTTATTTGTATTGGGCCCCCTTTGATAGCACCTTAGTATCGCCTGGTAGTATTTATGGGTTAGATGATGAAAATGAAGATATTTTGTTACATATTGTCTCACGTGTAGACGCGTTAGCATTACTAGAGCAAGGGAAAATTGCCAATGCTGCTACCGTTATTGGGTTGCAATGGTTAGCAATGAATTATCAAACCCTGTAGAGTGAGTAAATAGCTGAATAATAGTAAATAGAAAAGGAACGAAGTGAGTTTTTTCCCAAACAGTACAGTAAATCGTAAAAAAAAATATCAACCTAACCTTGTTAGTTTGATGCGCTTGTGTGCCAATAATTATTTATTATTATTGAAAGTGCAAGCCGACGAAACAGGGCTTGGGCAACAACGACATTTCTTTATTAATGATCACCTAACTTATGTTATAACCGTGAATGAAGTGACACGTTATACCTCGCTCATCACCTTTGAGCAGGTTAATACGAATACAAAAAAATTATTTTCAGATGCATTTCACCCTCGCATGAGTATTCGTTTATACCACGATGCACGCATGGCTGAAGTCATCAGTAGTCAGGATATTACGCAGGTGAAACCACGCTACGACTACCCGAATAAAAAAATGCATCAACAAGATGAAAAACAGCAAATTAATCAATTTTTAAATGAGTGGTTACATCTATGTTTAGCCCATGGTCAAGTGAAAGTAACTTTATGATTAATAAGGTTAAATAATGATAATCTCAAACAATGCTTTTGTTGTTGCCCAATTTAGCGACTGTCACTTATTTGCTGATAAGCAAGCTACACACTTTGGTGCCAACGTGTGGCAAAATTTAACTAAGGTGTTAGCTGATATTAGCCAACGTAAAAATATTGACTGTGTTGTGTTTACGGGAGATCTTACTCAAGATCACTCTGAGCTTTCTTATCAACACTTTGTTCAGGCCATCGAGCAGGCAAAACTTTCCGTTCAAGTACATTTTTTAGCGGGTAATCATGACGATAGAGAACTACTGACTAAACACTTAAAAAGTCCTAACTTTGATACTCATAACACTATTAATCATGATGTTTGGCAAATACAGCTATTAGACAGTAAAAGTGATACGCCGTCGGGGTTAGTTAATCAACAATATTTACAAGCGTTGCCTGACCAAATGAGTGATAATAAATACCAATTATTGATGATGCATCATCATCCTATCAATGTAGGGTATTACATTGATAAACATGGATTATTAGAACAAGATGTATTTTGGCAAAATATTGTTCAGTTAAATAATGCCAAGATGAACATTAAAGCCATTGCTTGTGGTCATGTGCACAGGGCAACGCATTTATCTCATTGTAATGTTGATGTGTATACTTGCCCTGCAACCTCAGTACAATTTGGTGATACGAAAGAAAAATTGGGCTCAATTAAGCCCAGTTATCGATTATTTTATCTAGCAAATAACGGTGAAATTAGCAGCGACATAATTTCTTTTTAAGCCGTTAATGTTGAGTGAGTTCTTATCGATGGAACTGGTTTGTGCTAGTAAATATACACATAAACTGGCAGATATATCACCATAAATACCACGGTAGATTATTGATAATAGGAAAAGCAAAGATATAACATGCAAAAAAACATTCTTCATATTCATGGTTTTAATTCATCTCCGCAATCGTTGAAAGCAAAGTTGTCGCGCCAGTATTTTCAAGAACACTTTCCTGAAATTAATTTTGTTTGTCCGCAGTTAGCTAATTCACCTAATGAGGTCATTGCGCAGTTAACGCAAATTATTGAGGCAGCCAGTGATGAAGATTGGTACTTAATTGGCTCATCGTTGGGGGGCTATTTTGCGCATTACTTAGCTAACCAATATCAATTGCGTGCAGTTCTTATTAACCCCGCAATTAAACCCTTTACACTACTAGAAACCTACATTGGTGAGCAAACAAATACTTACACTAATATAACCTACCAAGTGACTACACAACACATGTTAGAACTTAAAGCGATAGAACAAAGTGCGCCATCATTTGACGATGAACAAAAAAATAATTATCTAATTATGGTACAAACAGGCGACGAAGTGTTAGATTATCAAGAAGCTGTAGACAAATTTCAGCACTGTCGTTTAATCGTTGAACAGGGCGGAGATCATAGTTTTATTGGTTTTGATCAAAAACTGCCGATAACGGCTGAATTTTTTCAATTAAGCTAAGTTTCAAACATACATAACAATAATGTTGATAAAGATAAACAAATCATGACAGACCAATATAATTCAGACTCTATTGAAGTACTCAGTGGCTTAGATCCCGTTCGCCATCGTCCCGGTATGTATACAGACACCACTCGACCAAACCATTTAGGTCAAGAGGTCATCGACAACTCGGTTGATGAAGCCCTTGCTGGACATGCTCAAAATATTAGCGTGATTTTAGACAACGATCAGTCATTAGAAATTATTGATGATGGTCGAGGAATGCCCATTGATATTCACCCCGAAGAAGGTGTTTCTGGGGTTGAACTTATTTTTTGTAAACTGCATGCTGGGGGCAAGTTTTCTAACAAAAACTATCAATTTTCGGGCGGCTTACACGGCGTAGGTATTTCAGTGGTTAATGCGTTATCAACCCGTGTAGACGTTTCAGTCAGGCGTGATAGCAAAATTTATGAAATGGCGTTTGAAAATGGCTACAAAGTAGAAGAATTAAGAGAAACGGGCACAGTAGGTAAACGTAACACGGGCACAAGAGTGAAATTTTGGCCTGATCCTAAATATTTTGACTCAGCTAAATTTTCAGTATTAAAGCTCACCCACTTATTAAAAGCCAAAGCGGTATTATGTCCTGGCTTAACCATTAAGTTTCATGATAAAACTGAAAATAAAAAATACGAATGGTGCTATGAAGACGGGCTAACAGACTACTTAAAAGAATCGGTTCAAGGCTATGTAAGTTTGCCAGAACAACCCTTTGTAGGCGAATTTACAGCCCAAAGCGAAGCGGCGAACTGGGCGGTAACTTGGCTGCCTGAAGGTGGCGAAAGTGTCGGCGAAAGTTATGTAAATCTAATACCCACGGTTGCAGGCGGTACTCATGTGAATGGCTTACGGCAAGGTTTATTAGAATCTATGCGTGAATTTTGTGAATTTAGGCATTTAATTCCCCGCGGCTTAAAGTTAACCCCCGATGATATTTGGGATAAGTGTAGTTATATTTTGTCCATCAAAATGCAAGATCCACAATTTGCAGGACAAACCAAAGAGCGCTTATCTTCACGTCAATGTGCCGCTTTTGTCACAGGCGTAGTAAAAGACGCCTTTAGTTTATGGCTTAATGAACATACCGACATTGCCGAACAATTAGCTGAATTTTGTATCAGTAATGCACAAAAACGTTTGCGTGCCAGTAAAAAAGTTGTGCGCAAAAAAATTACTCAAGGCCCAGCCTTACCAGGCAAACTAACGGATTGTGGCAGCCAAGACCTGTCACGCACAGAACTATTTTTAGTAGAAGGAGACTCGGCAGGCGGTAGTGCTAAACAAGCGCGAGACCGTGAAACTCAAGCCATCATGCCACTGCGTGGTAAAATTCTTAACACTTGGGAAGTTGAATCAGGTCAAATATTAGCTTCACAAGAAGTACATGATATTTCAGTCGCCTTAGGTATTGACCCAGACAGTGATGATTTATCAGAACTAAGATACGGTAAAATATGTATTTTAGCTGATGCCGATTCGGATGGACTGCATATTGCTACGTTATTATGTGCGTTATTTACACAGCATTTTTTACCTCTAGTACAAGCAGGGCACGTATATGTAGCCATGCCACCACTGTATAGAATTGATGTTGGTAAAGAAGTGTTTTACGCATTAGATGAGGCAGAAAAAGACGGCATTCTTGACCGAATAGAAGCTGAGAAAAAACGTGGTAAAGTCAATGTACAGCGCTTTAAAGGCTTGGGTGAAATGAATCCTCTTCAGCTTAGAGAAACTACCATGGACGCCAACACGCGTCGTTTAGTACAACTCACTGCGTTAGATGAAGAACACAGCGAAACCATTGAAATGATGGATATGCTACTTTCAAAAAAACGCTCAGGTGATCGTAAAGAATGGTTGCAAGCTAAAGGTGATAAAGCGGTGGTTTAATAGTCTGGTAAAGAGCATAAATTTTCACCTAATTTATTAAAGCGGAAATTAACCCTAGCTCAGCGAATACACATTGGGTGGGTGACATTACTTACTTAAAAACTCATCAAGGGTGGGGGTATTTAGCTTGTGTACTCGATTTATCAACCAAAGAACACTGAGTGATGACAGCATATTCTAGCTAAACCCTAAGGGGTAATGTACTCGCATTACCCCTTTTTTTATAATTTGAATTAGTAATGAATTACTATGATATTCATTAATAAATAATCATAATTCACATCAGCCTATCAAATATAATTATATTTCATGACTCGTAATTGTTTTTCACGCAGTTGATTTAAATTTTCAGTCATAATATAGTTTGTAATCATAATTCATGAAGCAGTGTTGTATATAATCATTTTTCATGGTCGATAATCGTTTTTCATGGTAAATCATCATTTTTAGGTGGGTAATATGGTATTAGCTAAACGCGCAAAGTTTTTTGATGAAGAAATCTATCCAGAGCCTGAAGCTGAGCTGGTTGGATATGCTTGGCTTATCAATGAATTCCAACTAAGCGTTCCTGCTCCTAATGCGATATGCGCCATTGTTCCAGCTATAAATGCTAAACGAAGCAAAGGAAGGTGGTTAATATGGGGAAGCCGTTATCAGCCTGAAGCCCATTGGTTTGCACAATTAACATTTGCGTTGAAATACGAAGGTGCTGATTTAGCAATTATGAAAAGTTTATTTGGCGCTTTGGCAATCGAAGATATTACCGCTTCAGTTGAAAATGAAATAACAGGCGCGTATAGCCGCAGAATTTGGTTTTTCTATGAATGGCTTACTGCGCATGTGCTACCCATTGAGGATGTTACTACTGGTAATTATGTTGACGCGCTAAATGAAGAACTACAATTTGGCTGCGCCAAAACCAAGGTTTCACGCCAACGAATAAATAATAACTTACCAGGTGTTAAAGGGTTTTGTCCTTTAATTAAAAAAACAGAGAAGCTTGTTCAGTATATAGGGGAAAACTTAGACGAAAAAGCGGCAAAAAATATAGGGACTGTTCACAGTGATTTACTTGCAAGAGCGGCTGCTTTTTTACTGCTTTCAGACTCTAAGGATTCATATACCATTGAAGGAGAAGCGCCTCCTCATAATCGTATAGAGCGATGGGGGAAAATTATCGGTCAAGCAGGCACGCAGCCATTAACCGTAGAGGAGATAGAACGTTTACAAGAAGTAGTCATTCCTGATGGTCGATTTATCCTACCGGGAATTCGGTGCGTTGGCGGTTTTGTTGGTGAGCATGATCGTGTGACCAATATACCAATACCTGAACATATATCAGCCAAGCCAGAAGATCTTGATGAGCTACTCACTGCTTATCTAAATGGGTATGAATTAATGAAAGATTCAGGATTTCATCCTGTTTTAGCTGCTGCAATCATTGCCTTTTCGTTTGTTATTATTCATCCGTTAGAAGATGGTAATGGACGAGTTCATCGCTACTTAATTCATCATGTATTAGCTGAGAGTGGTTTCACGCCTAAAGGGGTTATTTTCCCCGTATCAGCAGTGATTTTAGAAAAGATAGAAGAGTACAAAGCCGTGTTAGAGCAGTTTACACAACCACGTTTGAAGTATATTGAATGGCAACCGACTGAAGATAACAATGTTCATGTAACAAATGAAACGGCTGACTTGTATCGATATGGAGATATGACACGCCAAGTGGAATTTTTATTTGAGTGCGTAAAAGATACGGTAGACACTGTTCTTCCTGAGGAAGTCCTTTATCTAGAAAGATACGATGAGATTTGGAACTATGTAAATAATCGGTTTGATATGCCTCAGAAAAGCTTAAGTTTACTACTTAATTTTTTGCGTCAGAGTAATGGTAGGTTATCGAAAAGGGCTACAACTAGAGAGTTCTCTGCACTAACTGAGGCTGAGGTAAAAGAAATAGAGAGTAAATATCAAGAAGTGTTTTTACTTAATTAAGTGAACCATTTTGTCAGTGAGCAGTTAGACATGTATAAGAGATAATACTTACTAGCTGTTCAATTAATGTGCTAAGCTTGATGCGATTCAGTGACGAATGGATGATGTTCTTTTAAATACAGCCAAGGATATAAGGCCCTCTATACAAAGCACTTTATTCCCATTTCAAAAGAAAGTAACCTGGATCACGTTTCGGATTATTTTATATGTAGGTACGATACTATGATCCAATTAACGTATATTTCTCTATTGTAACATGGCTAATTACATTCCTTACATAATCCTGACATTCCATTATATTAAGTTTGCAATACTTAACATTCATTAATATATGTGATGGAGTAAAGTATGAGACAATTTAAAATGATGTTTGCAGCTGTATTTTTAATGAGTACAATATCTGTAGCGAATGCAGTAGAAGATGATGGTTTTTTAAACCCAGTCGATTTAGATTTAAGGTATTATTTTGAACAAATTGATCGCTTCCCTGATCGTTTAGGTCTTGTTTGTTGGGCGTCATATGAGATACATAAAGAGGGAAGGCATTATGAGACTTTACCGTTGTTAAATATATGCGCTGACAGAGGTTTAGTTGTATCGATGTTATTACTAGCCAATATGTATGAATTAGGAATAAATAGTGAAATGCAACAAGAAAATGTCTCTACTTTATGGTTAAAGCGTGCTGCACAGACTAATGATAGCAGAGGGCAATTATACTACGGTATTGCTCTTCTCGAAGGTAAAGGTGTTAAAAGTAATCCCAGAATGGCAAAACAATGGCTACAACTTGCAGCTAATCAAGGTGATTCACACGCGAAAAATATTCTTTCAAACTGGCCAACGCTGTAAAGTTTATTTTGACTTAAATAATTCCATTAAAAGTTTAATTGAAAGTGTTTTTTCGGTGAGAGGTTCATTCATATAGTTGTTTAGCGAAAATTAAATATGTTTAATTTATTATCTTTCTTATGGATATAGAGGTGATATGAAATTTATTAATTTATCAGCCTCTTATTTTTCTATAATCAACTTTTTGAAAAATAAGTTTCAATTGTCTTCACTCTATAATACAGAAAATAGATGGGCAATATTACTAGGTATTTTAGTACTGATCCCTTTTATCAGTGTTTCAATGCTAGGTTTGCATAATTATAAAATAATGAACACTGCGCGTGAGATTGAGCGTTTTGATAGATCTCAAATTGAACTTAAAATTTTTGAACAACAACTTTATTTACAAGTATCAAAACTAACTCAATTTTTACAAAAAACAGTAGTGGATATGAATGTGGATGAGAGTAGTCGCTTTGCTGACTTTCGTCGTTTAGTAAATACTAATCCCTTATTTTCGCTTATTGTACCATTCTCTAAGGACGAGGTGGCCTTTGTAAGCAGCGAGCAAATGGTTAGTCATGTAGAAAAATCAATTCTTGTTGATACTTTAGCGGAAAGAATATGGGCAAAAAATTACTTACTTGAAAAGCGCGTTGATAGTATATGGTCGCCAGTAAGGTCAATTATCGGGAATGCTTACCTATATTGTTGGTTACAAAAAAGTGATAGTGGTTTTTGTATTTTGTTACCAACAGAAGAAGTTTATAAAAGGTTATGGCACAGCCAGCTTTTATTGGATGCAAATAAAAACATCCATGTTCAAGACTCTTTTATGCAAACTATTGGTATTTATAATTCAGTTAATAAAAATTCTAGCTCTATAGTTAATATTAATGGTTTACAACTTAGTTTATCTGCATCCTTAGATAAGGAACAAAGTGAATTAAATTCAGAGCTTTGGCTTATCTTAGCGATGACATTGCCCTTACTGGGGCTAGCGATTGCTATTGCTTGGCTTATTTTTATTAATCATAGCAAAGAAACTAAAACTGCTAAAAAGCTACTTTACGGAACGCAAGAAATCGCCCACGAATTAAGAACACCATTAAGCAATATAAATTTGTATATTGGCTTAATTTTGCATGAAAATTTAACTAAAGAACAGCTAGTTTTTGGTGACGTAATAACTAATGAAATGCAGAGAATTACTCGGATTATTGACAACGCTACTGCTTTAATGAGAGGTCAACAGCCAGAACAATATGAATATGGTAGTCCATCAAACTTATTAAACGAACTAGCGGAACAGTATCGGTTATCATTAGCAGAATCGGGTTGTTTGTTAACAACAGATTGTAAGAAAACAAAAAATTATTTTTATCCAAAACATGCAACAGAACATGTTTTACTAAATTTACTTAATAATGCAAAAAAATATGCTCCTGAACAACAGGTGACACTCGGCCTACGTTGTGATGATAATATATTGTCAGTATGGGTTAAAAACAATGTAGCAAATGACAGCACATTAAATTCGAATGACACGTATGTAAAACAAGCATCGGGCTTAGGTCTAGGCTTAATTAGCTGTGATAGAATAGTGAAAAGCCTAGGTGGTAGCTTTAATTGCAGTATTACTAAAAATGGTCGTTGTTATACTGCATGTTTTCCATTAAAGGATGAACAGCCCAATGCTTAAATTAATTATTGTTGAAGATGACAAATTTGCAAGACTTGGTTTACATCAACTATTTAATCAAGAAGGTTACAAAGTTCAGAGTTATCCGGATGCTGAATCAGCTTGGCAAGCGTGTCAGCAATTAAATCCTGACATTTGTATTCTTGATCGCGCATTACCAAAAATGTCAGGAGAGCAATTATGTACTTTGTTACGAGATAAATGGCCAAGTCTTCCTATTCTATTTTTATCTGGAAAAGGCGCAGAGTCTGAACAAATAGAAGGCTTAGAGTTAGGCGCTGACGACTACATAACTAAACCATTTAGCGTTAAAGAGCTTCTTGCAAGAGTTCGTAGTATGTGTAGACGAATTCCATTGTTTTCAAAGCCATTAACGGAAAGTGGTTTTCAAATGGGAGATTTATTCATTGATACTACCCAAATGACCGCTTCGCGTGAGGATACTTGTATCGTATTAACGGCACGAGAAACTTCTATTTTACGCCTTCTTTATAATATGGCTGGCAAAAGGGTTAATCGCGATGAGTTATTCAATGAATGTTGGGGAAGGGATTATTTTCCTAATAGCCGCTCTCTTGATCAATATATTTCCTGCTTACGTACGAAAATAGAACGTGATCCTAAAAAGCCACGCATTATAAAAACAGCTCGCGGTGTTGGTTATTGGTACGAACAATAACCATTTGATGGTTCGTACTACTTTCTTACATGAATCTGACACAAGGTGTTTTTTTTCAAGTTATTGTAAATGAAACAATAAGGAGAAATAAATGTCAAATACAAATCTTAGTCGTCGTAAAGCGATGGGAGCAATGGCTGGTATGGCTGCTTGCGTACCTTGTGCTGTAGCATTTTCACAAACAAAAACTCAATCGAATAACAACAAAGCAGATGATTTTCATCAACGAATAAATGACTTAGTTAAAAAATCATCTGCAAAAATTGTACGCTCGGTAAATTTTGAAATTACACCAAATGATCTTCCTTGGTCTCAACAAATAGGCCAAATAAAAGCGGGGCAATCTGTAACATTTTTGCTATCAGGCCGTTGGTGGATATCAAAAGAGCATAACTATTGGGTTGATCCTGGTATTGCTTTTTATGCCCGTATATCCGGCGGAACTATGTATAATCCAGCGAATAATACGGGCACCATGCTAGCGGATCGAGATGGAATACTCGAAATTGCTCGTACGATAGGACAATTTAAGAATCCCAAAGGAGAGCTTTTTCCAACAGAGGAGCAATATAAAGCAACAGAAGGATTAATTGAAGGCATTGCTATTATCTGGGAAGAAGAACCATTAGACGGGTTAGTGCAATTATCTACTGTAGGTGATGTTGATGGTTTAATTTTAGCTGAGCTGAACCGTATTCATTATCAAAAATTATTACCTGCAGGTTGGAGTTATATGTACATGTTTGGTGATAGTGGTATTTTTAGTGAAGGCTGTAATGGTGAACTAGAATGTAATACTCATAAAAATGTTGGTATTTTGCAATACGTCATCAATGCACCTTTAACAGAGGATCTTAAGCTTGACTGGAAATGGATAGTTGATAAATTACCGTCTCCAGTGGCTGAAGATCAAGTATTAACCCATGACTATCTATCAATTGCTGTAGAGTTTGATGATGGTAAAGACATCACGTATATGTGGAGTGCAGAATTGCCAGAGGGCACTGTATTCCAATGTCCATTACCCCGGTGGACAGAATATGAAACGCATGTAGTTCAACGTAGTGGCAATAAACTTATTGGTCAACAAGTTCTTGAGTCTCGTAACGTGTACAATGATTATCACAAATATATTGGTGGAACTGCTAGTAATATTGCGCGTATTTGGTTAATTGCTAATACTGTATTTATGCGTGGCGCTGGTCGTTGTTCGTATAGTGATATTGTAATAAGCCAAAATAATCAGAAAACAACGATCATTTAATATTATTGATAAATGAACGTCATTTCTAAATAGATGAAAAATAAGTAGGATATGAATGAAAAGTATTATCAGCTTATGTCTATGTGCTACTTTGTTGTTATCAGTGACAATAAAAGCCAATGAACTTAGTTATATCGCGTACATCGACTCTAATAAACGCATTAAATGCTTGTATGGTTATGTAGCGACTAAAACTGGTGATCACCAAGCCGCGATTCAAATATTTGAAGACTGTATTGAACGGTGGAACGATGTGTATTCAATGATTTGGCTTGCGGAACTTTATGAATCGGGTGGTGTAGGGGTAGATAAAAATTATTTATATGCCACGAGTTTAATGAAAAAGGGGGCTTTATTAAATGATGAAGCGGGTTATTCTAGCTTGGCACGGTATCACTATGGCGCTGCACTTTATGAAGGAAAAGGAACAAAATCTGATCCTGAAGCAGCTAAAATATGGCTTCAAAAAGCAGAGTCTGAGGGAATTAGAGAAGCTGGTGAATATCTAAAGTTAATTAATATGTAGTAGCGCAAAGTAGTTTTTATCGTTATATGGTGTATTCAACATAGTACTTTGGTAAAAGTGAATTAATTGTTCTTGCTAGCTTTCTTTGATAATGGCTTTATACTAGTTTTATCTTAATGTTTCTAGGTAATCAGCATTGCTTGTTAAATTGTTTGCAAAAAACTTTCTTATATTCTTTTGTTTTTTATTAGTCACTCAAACGAGCGTTATTGCTGCAATTCAAAATGAAGAAGGTATTGACGGCTTTGAAGAAGCGATTGTAAGTATTGAAAAACTAGTAGATAGCGATACGCCATTAGCGCAACTTCAATTAAAACAATATGGTGATCGCTTTAATGATTTATCATTAAAGCAAAAAATAACGTATCTAGATTTATTAACCGACATTTATATATTGCAAGGTCAATTTCATTTGGCGAAGCAAGCGACGACAGAAGGATTGTCGCTAACCTTGAACCTTTCAAGCCCTAGTTTACTGATTTCTGAATTACTTTATAACCGTGGTTTTGCTAATGAAAGTATTGGTGAAATAGAGCTAGCAACTAAAGATTATGAAAGCGGGTTAGAGTTAGCTAAATCGTTGCATGATAATGTACTGATTGCCCGAGGGTTAATAAATTTAGGGGCTATTTATTATTTAACAGATCGTTATGAAAACTCATTAATTGTTTTAAATGATGCTTACAATATTGCTAAACAAACTACCGATGAAAAACTTAAGGGTTCAGTGAACTCAGAGTTAGGCATTTTATATGCCTATTTGGATAGAAATAAACAAGCAATGGTATATTACCAACAGTCTTATCAACACTATAAAAATGCGAACAAAACAGTTTTATCTTTAACTTCATTAGTTAATATTGCGCTAAATTACTTATCTGAAAAACAATATGACGATGCGATTAAAGCGTTTAAAACAGTTATTGAAGAATCTAAAGAAACGGATGAATTTGCTCTCAACCAAATAATGTATAGCACTTATTCGGGGTTGTCGTGGGCTCACCTTAAGAAAAAAGAGATTAACCCAGAAGCCAGTTATCAATATTTACTATTATCTAAGCAATATTTAGCTGATATTGAACAATATGATATTGAACGTCAATATTATAGTGATGAGGCTTTTGTTCTGTCTGAATTAGAACGTTTTGATGAAGCTTTAGACAGTATTGCTAAAGTAGAAAATATTCTAGCTGCACATCCCCCGTTAGGACATATAAAAAAGCAAGGTCATATTAACCTTATAGATCTAAAGTCTGAGATTTATTTTAAGCAAGGGTATTATCAACAAGCATATGAACTACAAAATCAGCGATTATCATTAACCCGTGTGTTACGTGATGAGAAACATATGCAATCTGTTGCTGAAGTACGCTTAGCACTAGAGGCGAAAGAGGCAGACTTGCAGAAAAAAGTATTAAAAAATAAACAAATGTTACAAGAAATATCTTTATTAGAAGCGGAAAAAAAGCAAGAACAGCAAAAATTATATTTACTGTACATTGCAGTAGTTGCTTTATTCTTTGCTTGGTTATTGGTTAAGTTAGTACAAGGCCAGCATAAATTATATAAAGCCTCTAAGTTGGATGAATTAACGGGTATCGCTAACCGCAAAGAGGTTATGAGAAAGGGAAGGAAACTATTTGAGCGAGCTAAGTCAAAAAATAATAATTTTAGTGTCTTGATGATTGATATTGATTCTTTAAAAAAAATAAATGAACAGTTTGGACACAGAGAAGGAGATCTTGTGTTGAAAAAAGTAGTGGAATTGGGTAAGGAGTGTTTGCGAAAAACCGATGTTTTAGGGCGTTTTGGCGGAGAAGATATTATAGTCTTTTTACCTCATACATCTTTTGCTAATGCAAAAATGATCGCTGAAAAGTTTAGAAAGTCAGTTGAAGTGTATGACTGGACCAATAATCATACATCACAAGCATTATTTCATATCAATATTAATATTGGTGTTGCTAACAGTATTGATATTGTTAGTGAAGGAGGGGGGGATTTAGGTATGCTAATTCATAAAGCGGATGATTTATTGCACCAAGCTAAAGCTCAAGGTAGAGATCAGGTGTGTATTTAATGGTTAAATTGCTTGTGATACCAGCTTTTCTGTTTATGAGTTTAATTTGTTATGCTTCAGTAGCAGCATCTGTTGACACAGAAGCGAAGAATACCCTGACTCAAGTGAATGAATTTACACTTCGTTCAGAAATAATAACTTTAGTAGAACTTGCAACAACTGCACCCAATAAAGCTCATAATATAGTAGAAGAGTTAGCGTCTGACACCTCTATTTATAATTATGCAGAACAGTACTTAATAGTGTTAGCACAAGCAAAAATAAAACAGCATGAAAATCAGCATGAAATGGTTATCACACTTATTGAACAAGCTAAACCATTAACAGAGTACATTGCTGAAAAACAATTAAATTTACCTATTTTTTCAGAGGCTTATTTGGTGTTAGCTACAAGCTATACCGCACTAAAAGATTATAAAAATGCATATCAAAACAAGAAGTCTTTTGTTGATCATTATAATGATTATAGTGATACAAAACGTGAATATGCTATTGAAAAATTAACTGATAAATATGAAGTGGCAAATAAAAACCAAGAAAATGAATTGCTTGCTAATCAAAATAAATTAAAAGCATTACACCTTAATGTGGTAAAAAAAGAACAACAAGATTTACAGAGAAAAATTATGTTAATTTTTTCTACTATTTTATTGTTTTTTTTATTGTTTCTACGCCAGTTTAAAGTAAGAAAGAAATTACTACTACTCAGTAAAACTGACAGTTTAACAGCGCTATTAAATCGAACGGGGTTATTTAAAGAAGGGAATAAATTAGTAAAAAAAGCGAGAGAAGAGCAACTTGAATTAAGTGTTTTGCTTTTCGATATTGATTTTTTTAAATTAATTAATGAGGATTTCGGTCATTCAGTTGGTGATGCTGTATTAAAGAAAATAGCCGAACTTGTCAGTGAAACAATGCGTTCTCGTGATGTTTTAGCTCGTTTAGGCGGGGAGCAATTTGTCGCTATTTTACCCAGCTCTGACCTTGACCATGCGAAAGCAATAGCAGTACGAGTGTTAGAAAAAATAGCACAATATAATTTTAATAAGCTTGGTGTAAAAAGAACAATAACGTTAAGTTTAGGTGTCGCCAATATTAAAAACACTAACGCAGCGTTTGATGATATTTTACATGCGGCTGATTTGGCAATGTACCAAGCCAAAGCACAAGGACGAAATCAAGTAGTGAGTTACGAAAGTATTGTTGAAGATCAAGAAAGGCGTCACCGCTAATTTTTTGCATTCACTTGGCTATAAAAATCAGATAAGCTGTGTTTATGTAGCTATTTATAGTCGTATTTATCACTTTCAACTAAGAAAAATTGATTGCAGTTATAATTGCAATATTAATGTTTATGATAATAGGAAAACCATTGCATGTCTGATGTGCTCGAATATAGTCCAGACGGGGTAGAGCAGGTTCCCCTAAGACGCTTTACTGAAGAAGCTTATTTAAATTACTCTATGTACGTAATTATGGATCGAGCCTTGCCACATATTGGTGACGGTTTAAAGCCAGTACAGCGTCGTATTATTTATGCTATGTCTGAGCTTGGTTTGTCAGCAGCAGCCAAATACAAAAAGTCTGCGCGTACAGTTGGTGATGTATTAGGTAAGTTTCATCCTCATGGTGACAGTGCTTGTTATGAAGCAATGGTATTAATGGCACAACCTTTTTCCTATCGCTACCCTTTGGTTGATGGTCAAGGTAACTGGGGTGCACCAGACGATCCTAAATCATTTGCGGCCATGCGTTATACTGAATCGCGCCTGTCACGTTTTAGTGAAATATTACTTGCCGAATTAGGACAAGGTACGGTTGATTGGGTGCCAAACTTTGATGGCACAATGAAAGAGCCAAAAACGCTTCCGGCGCGTTTACCTCATATTTTACTAAACGGTATTACGGGGATTGCGGTGGGCATGGCTACTGACATTCCACCTCATAATGTACGTGAAATTGCTGATGCATGTGTGCATTTAATTGAAGAGCCTAAAGCGGAAGTTGCTGACTTATTAACGTATGTTAAAGGCCCTGATTACCCCACAGACGCTGAAATTATAACATCAAAAAGTGATATTGAAAAAATATATCAAACGGGGCGTGGTAGTATAAAGATGCGTGCTGTTTATGAACTAGAGCATGGTGAAATTGTTATTACTGCTTTACCTCATCAAGCATCAGGAGGAAAAATATTAGAGCAAATTGCTGGACAAATGACTGCTAAAAAATTGCCAATGGTTATTGATCTTCGTGATGAGTCAGATCATGAAAATCCAGTACGTTTGGTTATTGTTCCGCGTTCAAACCGTGTTGATACTGAACAATTGATGCAACATTTATTTGCTAGTACTGATTTAGAAAAAAGTTATCGCGTTAATATCAATATGATTGGCTTAGATAATCGACCTGCAGTTAAAAATTTACAGGAAATTCTATCAGAATGGCTTGAATATCGCAGAGAAACAGTGCGTCGACGCTTGCAATATAGACTAGATAAAGTATTGGCACGCTTGCACATTTTAGACGGTTTATTAATAGCTTATTTGAACATTGATGAAGTTATTGAGATTATCCGTAATTATGATGATCCTAAAATAGAATTAATGTCGCGTTTTAATTTATCTGAAATTCAAGCGCATGCCATATTAGAGATTAAGTTAAGACAATTAGCTAAATTAGAAGAAATAAAAATTCGCGCAGAGCAAGATGAATTGCGTGAAGAACAAGACTATTTAGAAAAAATTCTTAATTCAAAAGCACGCATGAATACGCTAATGAAAAAAGAAATCCTCGCCGCAGCGAAAGAATATGGTGATGATCGACGCTCTAAATTAGTAGAGCGTAGTGAATCTAAAGCGTTAACTGAAAAAGATCTTGTGCCAAGTGAACCTGTTACAGTTGTTGTATCAGATAAAGGTTGGGCACGGTGTGCTAAAGGGCATGATATTGATGCAACAACATTAAGCTATAAAGCTGGTGATAGCTATCTTTGTTCAGCCAAAGGACGAAGTAATAGTCCTGTCGCTTTTATTGATTCATCAGGGCGAGCATTTACGACAGATGCTCATACGTTGCCAACAGCAAGAAGCCAAGGCGAGCCGTTAACAGGGCGTTTTAATTTAACCGCAGGTGAAAATTTTGTTCATTGTGTCATGGCAAACGATGACATGAAATACCTACTTGTGAGTGACGCGGGTTATGGTTTTGTTACTTCTTTTAGTGATATGATTAGTCGGAATAAAAATGGTAAGGCACTGATTTCTCTTCCGCAATCTGCAAAAATATTAACACCGCAATTGATTGAATATATTGATACTGATGCATGTCTTGCTATTACTACAGAAGGGCGAATGTTAGTTTTTCCTGTGAAAAACTTACCTGTACTGAGTAAAGGTAAGGGTAACAAAATTATTAATATACCTTCAGCAAGAGCTAAATCTCGAGAAGAATATGTCACCTTACTTGCCATTGTACCAGAGGGGGCTTCAATAACCCTACATGCAGGTCGCCGTAAACTTACCTTAAAAGCAATGGATATTGATCATTACCGTGGAGAAAGAGGACGTCGAGGTAATAAACTTCCGCGTGGGCTGCAACGTGTAGATCAAATTGAAATTGAAGCTCCTAATATAATTTCTGACGAAAAATCTGTGGATGATTTATCAGCAAATGAAGAGATAACGCCTAATGAGGGCTCTTTATAACAACAGAGTGAGCACTTAATCGTATTTTAATGGGTTGCATCAATGTTTCTTGATTAATGTCAATTATAATACAAACAAGCTTTGTTTTGATTGTGCATTGTATCATTTAAGTGTAGAATGATAACAATAGTAATTCTCATTAAGGGTTTTTGTTTGTTGTTTGAGCATACTTCATTAACTGTACTTAAAAATTTATTGAATTACACCATATATGGTACGACTCAGAACAGGCTTTGAGAATATTTGATTAGGTGTTTAATAGTTTTTTATTTATAAATAAAAAACTATGGTAACTAAAGTATAAGGTAAATAAGGTAAATAAGGTGAAAAAATGACCTTAGTTGATGTAGCAAAAAATCAAGTTGTAAAAATAAGTGCCTTACCACTTGATGAAACATTGTCGGCACTTTTATTAGAGCAAGGCTTTTGTTTGCGTACAGAAGTGGCTTTAGCTCATAAAGCTCCCTTTAATGGTCCGTTAGCTTATCGACTTCATAATACAAAAATAAGTCTACAGCGCTCTGTGGCTGAGCAAATTCAAGTTACTACTAGTTAATTTGAATTTGCCCTATGGCTTACATATCTATAAAGACTAATCGAAGCCACCTTAAATATTTTTTATATGAGTTTTTTTCATGAGTTGTTGTTCAAATTCCCCTGTGTGTACAGAAGCCGTTATTCCCGCTAAAGGTTCACATTATGCGTTGGTTGGTTTTGCTAACTCGGGCAAAAGTACCTTATTTAATTTATTAACATCACGTCAAAAAAATGGGCGTAAACAAAATGTTGGTAATTTCTCTGGTGTTACTGTGTCGGCTAAAAAGTCACCGTTTAAGTTAGGCCAAGTTGATGCCTTTCTTTCGGATTTACCAGGGTTAAGTTCACTAACCCAGCGCGGGGAACAAGGTCAGGATCTCACTATTTCTCAGCAATTTATACAAAACAACAATATAGATTGTTTGATTAACGTTATTGATATTAGTCAAATAAGCCGTCAGCTTTACCTTACTACGCAATTGCTTGAGTTGGGTATGCCGATGATTATCGTGCTGAATAAAGTTGATAGAAAAACACATCAATGGGTTGATACGAATAAGCTCAGCGAAGAATTGGGATGCCCTGTTGTTGCGACCAGTGCACAAGATAAAAAATCATTAGCCTTAATAGAAAAAACAATTTTAATGTGTGATTTGAATAAAAAGTCGAATGTTACCAACATTGAACAGAAAGCTGAAGGCCTGTCAGCCATTCAAGCAAGACAAAATTATGTAGCAGACATTATTGGCCGTGTAAGTACCTCTGGTGGAGGCGCACGTCTTTCAGACTCATTAGATAATATTGTGTTGCACCCTATTATTGGTGTACCCGTATTTTTAGGTATGATGTATCTACTCTTTATGTTTGCTATAAATGTGGGCAGTGCCTTTATTGATTTTTTTGATATTTTAAGTGGCGCTATATTTGTCTCATATCCGTTGCATTTTCTTGAACCTTTGGGCTTACCCCAGTGGATTTTAACTATCATTGAAGGTGTCGGCAGTGGTATACAAACCGTTGCGACATTTATACCTGTTATTGCTTGTTTATTTATTGGTTTATCTTTACTTGAAAACTCAGGTTATTTAGCGCGTGCAGCCTTTGTGGTTGATAATGTCATGCAAAAAATTGGTTTGCCTGGCAAGGCATTTGTCCCCTTAATTGTGGGATTTGGTTGTACGGTACCTGCGGTTATGTCTGCTAGAGTACTTGATAGTGAAAGAGAGCGTATAACCACTATTATGATGTCGCCATTTATGTCCTGTGGTGCTCGTTTGCCTGTTTATGCATTATTTGCTGCTGCATTTTTTCCAGATAGTGGTCAGAATCTAGTATTCCTTTTGTATTTAATTGGTATTGCTGCTGCTATTTTTACTGGCTTTTTATTGAAAAAAACGGTGTTATCTGGCACAAGCTCTCTTAATATTATGGAATTGCCGCCATATGAAATACCGCACCTAAAAGCAATCAGTAAACGTGTATGGCAACGTACTTATGGTTTTGTAACTGGCGCAGGTAAAACAATTGTGGTTGTAGTGTGCTTGCTTAACTTTTTAAACTCAATTGGTACTGATGGTAGCTTTGGTCATCAAGACAGTGAAAAATCAATTTTGAGCCGGAGCGCACAAGTTGTTATGCCAATTTTAGCGCCTATGGGTATTAAAGAAGAAAACTGGCAAGCAGGCGTGGGTATTATTACGGGTATTTTTGCTAAAGAAGTGCTCGTTGCCACTTTCAATAGTTTGTACTCACCTAAAAATACTGACGATCAAAGTGAGCCTTCAATAGTTGATAGTTGGCATGAAGCAACAGCCAGTATAAAAGAGAATTTACTCGGTATTGCTCCAGATGATCCCCTTGGTATTGATGTTGGCGATTTAAGTGATTTAGCTACTGTTGCCAAAGAACAGCATGTTGAATTAACTACCTATCAAGTCATGCAAGCTGCATTTGTTGGGCAGTTGGGGGCATTTAGTTATTTACTTTTCATTTTATTGTACACACCATGTGTTGCTGCAATGGGAGCGATAAAAAATGAAGTAGGTAGTCGTTGGGCTGGATTTGCTGCTATATGGAGCTTTTTACTTGCTTATTTAATGGCAACCTTGTGCTTTCAAGTAGGTAACTTTTTTGTTGCTCCGTTAATGGCAAGTATCTCAATAGCTGCTGTATTTTTGTGTTTTGCTGGAATATATTTTTGGCTAAAACATCAAGGGCGCAAAGTGCTTACTATTCCTATTTCGGTTAGTTATTCGTAAATAAAAATAGTCGTCATTTTTCAAAAGGTTCATGCGCTAATAAAGTGTAATTTTTTGTTAAATGATGAGTTTTTTGTCTCGTGAATACAGCTAATTTACATATTTTCATTTGTCTAAATTTTACTGTTCATCAATATGAAATATAATATATCATAGTATATTTTTATTGATGGATCTTAATGAGATTTTTCCCACTAAAAATCAATAAATAGGCTGAAATACACTGGCTGTAGCAGTGTTTTTTGGCGATCAAAATCAAACTTAAACTAATAAATCTGCTAAACTTACCTTATTGAAACTCATTAATTTCCCAATGAATCAAAAAAATATTCAATTTTATTAACCTCAGTGCTTTTATTTACGTCTCAAGTAATAAGGGAGAATTAACGCTTGATGAACTACATCATTGTTTTATCAGTTATATTGATACTACTTTTTTGCTGGGTATACAGTTTAAGAAAAGAAGTCAACGGAAAAAAGAATACAGTAAAGTCATTGTTACGCGAAAGTAAAGATAAGTATCGTGCCATGTTTGAAACTGCCCTTGTTGGCATGGCACTTAATGATAAAAACGGTAAATTGTTAGAAGTTAATCAAGCTTATTTAGATATTATCGGTTATAACGAAGAGGAAGCTAATAACCTTACTTTTTGGGATCTAACGCCACGTCATTATAAGGAACAAGAAAGCATTCAACTTAAATCATTAATAGAAAAAGGTTGTTATGGACCCTATGAAAAGGAATATATTCATAAAGAGGGTCACTTAGTTCCTGTGCTATTGAATGGCGTACGAGTTGTAGGTTCAGACAATGAGGTTTATACGTGGTCGTGTGTTCAAGATATTACTGCTCGCAAAAAAGTTGAATTACGTGAACATAATCGATCTTATGTTTTAGAACTTATTGCTAGTGATGAACTGTTGCCAGTAATTCTTCAAGCTATTGTGCAAGGAGTTGAAGAAGAAAACCCTTCCATGTTATGTAGTATTTTAGTGCTTGATGAGACGGGTAAATATTTATTGAATGGAGCAGCACCAAGTCTTCCCATTTTTTATATTAATGCAATTAACGGAATAGAGATTGGTGATGGCGTTGGCTCTTGTGGTACCGCGGCATATACCAATGAACGAGTTATTGTTGAAGATATACAAACCCACCCTTATTGGGCTCCTTATAAAGCGTTAGCAAAGAAAGCAAAATTAAGTTCGTGTTGGTCAGAGCCTATTCGCTCAACTCAGGGAAATGTGTTAGGCACTTTTGCTATTTATCATAGAGAGGTTAATTATCCAACCCAAGCGGATTTAGCTTTTATAGAACAAACCGTTAGTTTGGCAAGTATTGCCATTGAGAAAAGCCGAGATACGATAGCCTTAAAGGCAAGTCGTGAACAAATGCAACTAGTATTGGCAGGCGCTGAATTAGGTTTTTGGGATTGGGATATAGTGACAGGTAAGGTGGAAAGAAATGAACGCTGGGCAACGATACTTGGCTATACCTACGAAGAAATACAACACTCTACTAGTCAGTGGTCAGATTTTGTGCACCCAGAAGATAAAGAAAAAGCATGGCAATCAATTAATGATGTACTAGAAGGGCGTTCAAAATCTCATAGTTTGGAATACCGCATGTTGACTAAGGATGGGAATTATCGATGGGTGCTTGATCAAGCTAACGTAATGAAGCGTGATAATAATGGTAAACCACTTCGTATGAGTGGTACACATACCGATATTACTAATCGAAAACATGCTGAAGAAAAATTGAAACTTGCGGCCAGTGTTTTTACTCACGCGCGTGAAAGTATAACTATTACAGACACTAGCGGCGTTATTATTGATGTAAATGATACTTTTACCACGGTAACTGGTTATGAGCGCGAAGAAGCAATAGGACAAACTCCCCGTATTCTTAAATCAGGTAAGCAAACACCTGAATTTTATGCTGAGATGTGGCAGGTTATGTTGCAGGAAGGTCATTGGTATGGTGAAATTTGGAATCGACGAAAAAATGGTGAGATATTTGCTGAGATGAAAGCGATTAGTGCCGTTTTAGATGAGAACGGTGTCACTACACATTACGTGGCTTTAGGTAATGATATTACGCTAATAAAAGAACACCAAGCTCAACTAGAAAGTATAGCCCATTTTGATACGCTTACTAGTTTACCTAATCGCACATTACTTGCTGATCGACTAAACCAAGCCATGGTTCAATGTAATCGCCATAAATGCTCACTTGCTGTTGTATTCTTAGATTTAGATGGATTTAAATACGTCAATGATTCCTATGGACATGATGTTGGTGATGAGTTGTTAATTGCGTTATCAGTGCGTATGAAAAAAGCATTACGTGATGGTGATACCCTTGCTCGATTTGGTGGTGATGAACTTGTTGCTGTGCTGACAGACTTAGACAAAGTTGAAGATTGCGAACCAGTATTAGAGCGTTTATTACTGGCAGCTTCTGAGCCTGTTACATTAGGTAATGTGGTTATTAATGTGTCAGCGAGTATTGGTGTAACTATTTACCCACAAGACAGTGTGGATGCTGATCAACTAATGCGCCATGCTGACCAAGCAATGTACGTAGCGAAAGAGTCGGGCAAGAACCGTTATCATTTGTTTGATATTGTTCAAGATGATGCTATTAAAGTGCAACATAAAAGTCTTGTTTCTATACGTAATGCTTTGGATAATAAGGAATTTGTTCTGTATTATCAACCTAAGGTTAATATGAGAACTGGTATGGTAACAGGTGTAGAAGCGTTGCTCCGTTGGCAACATCCAGAACAAGGGGTACTCAACCCTGTAGATTTTTTGCCTGTTATTGAAAATAATATTATGATGATAGAGCTGGGTGAGTGGGTTATTGATACCGTATTGACGCAAATTAGGCTATGGCAAGAAGCAGGACTTAAGCTCCCTGTTAGTACCAGCGTAAATATTGCTGCAGTACAATTAGAGCAACCTGACTTTACACAAAAGTTAACAGCATTACTCGCAGCGCACCCAAATGTTCCTACGCAGTCTTTAGAGTTAGAAGTATTAGAAACCACAGCCTTGGATGATGTAAAACATGTATCAAAAATTATGAATGCGTGTTTGGCATTGGGGGTGAAATTTGCCTTAGATGACTTTGGTACTGGTTATTCATCTTTAACTTACCTCAGACGATTACCCGCTAAATTAATAAAAATAGACCAAAGCTTTGTACGAGACATGTTAATAGATAAAGATGATTTGGCTATTGTTGAAGGGGTTATTGGCTTAGCCAAATCTTTTAAACGTGAAGTTATTGCCGAAGGAGTTGAAACGATTGAACACGGCACCGCATTATTAGCTTTAGGGTGTGAGTTAGCGCAAGGTTATGGCATTGCTCGGCCCATGCCAGCAGTTGATATTCCTGCATGGATTAATAACTGGAAGCCTGATGCAAGTTGGCAGACCTAAATTACTTAATCAACTGATTATCACAATATTTTATTATCAAGTAATATAATTATAGACCGATGCTATAAATTGATTGTGGTAACGTCATTTTTTTTCAATAATGTCAACCTTCCCTGAAAACCCAACGCGAATAAATGGAATACTAACATGGTAGAAATTAGGCGTATTGCTATTTTAACCAGTGGTGGTGATGCACCAGGAATGAATGCCGCTATTCGCTCTGTAGTGCTTGCGGCCCATCATTATCATATTGAAGTTCTTGGATTTTATCATGGTTTTAATGGCCTTGTTTGTATTGAGCATATCGATCAAGCAAAGTTATTAACTTTAGCTGATGTAAATAATATAATTCAACGTGGCGGGACTATTTTGAAAAGTGCTCGTTGTCCTGATATGTTGTACGAAAAAGGCTTGCAGCAAGCAGCAAAAACGCTAGTTGATAAAAAGGTTGAAGCTTTAATAGTCATTGGCGGGGATGGCTCTTTTAATGGTTTACTTAATTTGAAAGATTATTGGTATGGGCAGCTCATTGGTATTCCAGGCACTATTGACAATGATCTTGACGGTACAGACTTTACTATCGGTTTTGCCACAGCAGTTAATACTGGTATTGAAGCAATTGATAAAATAAGAGATACGGCAGATGCGTTTGAACGTATTTTTATTGTAGAATTAATGGGTCGACATAGTGGACATATCACCTTTAATGTTGGAATAGCTTGTGGTGCGGAGCAAGTGCTCTCTTTTGAAAATTTCTCGGTCGATAACAAACAAGCAAAACTTCAACAATTAGCAGATGAAATCAAAACAGCACAAGAAAATCGTCATAGCAGTTATATTATTGTGATTGCAGAGAACTTATGGCCCGGTGGCGCAATGAAATTAGCCAGTGAGTTAAAACAAAAAGCAAATATTGATTGCACCGCATGTGTACTAGGACATACTCAACGTGGTGGTTCACCTGTACCTAAAGATAGATTATTGGCAACAAAAATGGGCGTTGCTGCCGTGCAAGCTATTATTGCAGGTAAGAAAAATATTATGATTGCCGAGCAGCATAGTACAATGTGTCATATTAGGTTAGAAGATGCGGTTAAGCATCGTAAAGTGGTTAACCCGCTGTTAGTTAACGCACAAGAGAATATTCTAGCCTTGACCGCACAAAATCAGTATTAGGTCAAAAAAATGATCAATTTAAGCGGAGAGATAGCTTCATTTCCCCTCACTTAAATTTTCCCCTGACTTAAATGATAGTTAAGGTAAGGTAATAGTCACTGCTGTGCCTTTACCTACTTGGCTTTCTATTTGAATATCGCCTGCTAATTTATTTTTGATTAAGTCATATGTTGTGCTCATACCAACACCTACATAACCACGATCTTTACGCGTAGTAAAAAATGGCGTAAAAACCTGTTTCAAAGTAGTTTTATCCATTCCTTTGCCATCATCTGAATAGGTTATTTTAGCGCCACTTTGGGCACCATTTTCAACTTTCAATGTTATCTTGCCGTGACCTTTATTATTAAAACCATGTTTTAAAGAGTTGTTAATAAGATTTAATAGCGCTAATGCAATAAAGCTTGGGACTGACTTTATCATTAATGTTTTTTCACCCGAATAGTGATAAACAACATCACTTTGGCTAAATTCAAAATCATATAACATCATCATTTTTTGCATATAAGCTATTACATCAAAATTTTGAATGTCGGTATCATCTTGATCTGCTGCAATGTGGTTAAAATTGTCTAGCAAGGTTACGATAGGCTTGATTTTAGCTATATTTTTCGTATCATCGCTAGACTCAAGCTCGATGATGTAATCATCTAAAGATACACTGACAGCAAAAGTAATATCTGTTGCGATGTAGCCAAAGGCAGCAAGATTTTCTGATTTTATTAATTGGCTCTCTCTGATAGGTAGTAAAATATCGTTTTTATTGTCTACTTGCGAAGAGGAGCCTGAAGCGGAGCTTTTAGCCTTATTCCACATCTTAACAGCAATAAATAATGCCATAACAGCGATAAAAACAAACACATAAAATAACATTTGGAAACTAGTAAGGAGCTTGTTTTCTTTTGTCAAATGGGATAATTTTATTAAGGTGCTTTTTGTAATGCCTTCTTGTTTTTTAAGTTTTTCAGTTAGTTCTTCAACTGCTGTTTCTGGCTGCTTTTCAGTATTTTCTTGCTTAGAAATTTGTGGTTCTTCTTTGTTGTTAGCTAACTGAAACTGTAGGGTATCTAATTGTTTTTTTAACTGTTGCAGTTGTTTTTCTTGGGATTCAATTTTTTGTTTTTTTTGATTGTTTTCTTGTTCAGCAAGTTTTAAACGGATAGCACTTTTTTGCAATGTTAAATTATTTCTTTCTGCATTTTCTTTACCCAATTCAAGCTTTTTAGTTAATTCATCCAGTAAAGCTTTTTGTTTCATTGCTTGGCTCTCAAGTATCTTTTTTTCTTGCTCTAAATTATTTTTAAGGGCTAAAAGTTGCTCTGAGCGTTGTTTTTTTAAAGCAGTAGGACTGATAGTTAATATTTCTTCATTTGTTTTATCATCTAAAAAGTAAGCGAGATCAGGCATGATTAATTGCTCATCTGAAATCTTTTCATCATTGATTTTAAGAATGATTTTAGCGTCGTCTTTATTGTATGAAATATCAACCATGGTATTAAGGTTATATTTATTGTCTTCGGATACAATTAACACATGTGAACCACTAATTTTGCCTGCTAATTTTATAAATTTATTTTGATTTAATGAGGGAACATATAAAATATTGACACCTTGAGCTTCTTTAGTGTTTGCGACTAAACGTACTATGATGTCTTTGCCTCGAATACCTTTATTAGCAAAAAAGTTAGTAAAATAATTGTACTTTTCTACATTGTCGTAAATACCGATAACAAACTCACGTTGTCTAGCTTCAGTAGGCCAAATAACATATTTTGCAAATTTACTGACTAATGTGGCTTGTTCGTGGTCAAGTGTGGTGGTTCTTGCCCAGGTCTGTCCTGTAATAATAAAACCCAGACTAAGAATGATGAATAGCGCGCACGACTTTAATTGTGTAAATGTTGCTTCCATGACTTACCTTACAAAGACTTATTTTTATGCGCCTTATTTTACGTATAATTAATATTAAATCAATACTTTACTTACGTTCAATATGTATGTTCTTTTTTTACATAAGTCACTTAAAATATATAACGATTTTTAAGTTATTAATCATTTTAGGTTGCCTCATCTTTTTCATTAAGTATTCACTAATTGCAAAGATAATGAAAAACTACTGCCATGTCCTAGCTTACTCTCTACAAAAATTTCTGAATTTAATATTTTACTGAGTTTTTGGCTAATGGCTAAGCCTAAGCCCGAATGTGTTGTTTTATCTTCAATGGCATTACTTGCGCGATACCTAGCATCAAAAATGTAGGCTATATCTTCTTTACTGATCCCTGAACCATTATCTGTTACGGAAACTTTTATTTTATCGATTAGTTGTTTAACGATAATGGCTACCTCACCGCCTTTTTTCGTATGCCTTATCGCATTTTCTAATAAGTTGGTGATGATACGTTCAAGCTTAGCAATATCTGAATAAACAATAAATTTACATTGCTGTGGGTCTAAGTGTAGATAAATGTTTTTCTCTTTAGCTTTCATTGAAAATTTGGCAATAATGTCGTGAAGTAATTCGCCTATGGCAAAAGTTTCTAAATTGACGGTTACTTGACCGTCTTCTAAATGGGCTAATTCAAATATTTGATCAATTAGGCGCTTGAGCTGCATACCATTGCGTTGAACTGTTGCGATATAATCTGCCAGTTCACTTGTTGTTAATTTATCACCTTTAATGACCATGGTTTCTACATAACCTTGCATAGTGGCTAGTGGGGTGCGTAAATCATGGGATAAGTGAGTGAGTAATTCTCTTCTGATGCGGTCATTCTCAGTTAGTTGAGAAAACTGTTGGTTAATTTGTTTAATCATGGCATTAAAGGTATTACCCAGTTTATGTACTTCGTTATTTTCTGGATTTTTCCATTGTGTTAATGCTACTTTCGATTGGTCAAACTTTACGGCATTGATTGCTGTCATTTCATTAGCCAGTTGTTTTATTGGTGCGGTAAAGTAGCGGAAAACAGTTAATAAAATAAGTAAAAGAAGCAGTAAAGAACCAATGAATAAAGTACTATACTGTTGTAAGTGTTTGTCGTTTTTAACTTGGTCAAAGATAGAGTCATAAACCTCGCCACCAATAATGACATACAAGTAACCTTGTAAATTATCGCCTCGATAAATAGGGGCTGCAGAAAATATTTTTTGTTTATCTATGTTACGAGGATCATCACCAAAAATGGGGACAGCATCTGGATTCGATATTAAGTTGACGAGTGGACTTAACTCTACCTTTTTACGTTTTATTTTATTGGCATCAGCAGAATAAGTAATAATATTTCCTGCGGGATCTAAAAAATAAAACTCAAAAGCAGGGCCTAATAACATCAAGGTATGAAATAAGTTTTTTAAAGCAGCTTTATCGTATACACCATCTTGCAATAAGGGGTTGTCATGAGCTAAGTGCTCGGCTAATTGACTATGCAATTTCTGTTCAGCTTGCAGTTTTGAATGCTCAGCTAACGAATTACTCCAATAAAAAAGCATTGAAACAATAATAATGAATGTAAAGCATACGGAAAATGCGAGTCGTTGGTAAAGTGAAAATTTCATGAAAAACTCTTTTAAATTATATGCTTGATTAATGTAAAATTGTTCGTGTTCTAATATACTCCAGCAGAATTTAGCTTGTAGCCAACCCCCCACACGGTTTGAATTATTTGAGGTTCTGCACAGTTTTCTTCTAACTTGTTTCGTAAACGGTTTATATGAGAGTTTACTGTATGCTCATAACCACTATGGTTGTATCCCCACACACCATCAAGTAATTGAGCGCGAGAAAATACTTGGTCAGGGTTTTTACATAAATAATCGAGTAATTCAAACTCAGTTGAGGTTAAATTAATAGCATTATCTTTATACGTTACCTGATGATAACGTTGATCAACCAATAATTTGCCTATACACGTACTGGTTTTTTCTTGTTCATTATTTTGATGGCTGACTTCAGTTTTATTTGATTCATTTTTTTGAGTAAAAGCCTGTACTCGCCGCAATTGACTACGAACTCTTGCTTGCATTTCTCTAATGCTGAAAGGTTTCGTCATGTAATCGTCTGCCCCTAGTTCAAGGCCAAGAATTCTATCGGTTTCAGATGTTTTAGATGTCAGCATTAAAATAGCTTGTAATGGTTTTTCTTGACGAATTTTACGACAAATATCTAGTCCATTGATGCCTGGTAACATTACATCAAGTATGATCAATTGATAGCTTTGTTTTAGTGCCTGTTCTAATCCTTGCTGTCCGTGGCAGCAAATGTCGCTTTGTATATCTAATTCAGATAAATGTACCTGAATTAGATTAGCAATATCAAATTCATCTTCCACAATTAAAACGGTATCTTTCATATTTTTGGCCAGCTAAATGAACAAATGTAATTGCACTTGGTAACGCTGACCAAGTTCATTTTATTTTGTTCGTATGATAGTTAATTTTATCGCAGGGTTATCAAAACGATGCGCCTGAGTTAAAACTGAGCTAGATAAACCATCATCTTGGCTAACAACGCCAGAATGCATGGCAACAAAATTGATATCGTTGCGTGTTTCGTCAAAGCCAGTTCCGCCATCTGCCGGGCCAGGAATAGTTCCCATTGCTTCACTGTTAGCTTCAGTTCCTGCATCATAAACATTTAAGTTCCATGATTTAACGTCATCAATTGCCATTGTTGATATATCTATACCAGTTAGACCTGTAAAAGCGTCATTTGTATTCACCAACATGGTTGCAGCAGTGAAAAAAGTAGCATTTCTATCCGTTGTTGATATTTCAATTGTGCTCGCTAAGCCAGGCATTACAACTCCTTCGCCTGAACTAGCTGCAGTCACATTGCTAGCTGAAATAAAATCACTATTATCACCACCCTCGGCTAATTTTTCTAATGCTGGTGTGGATGGCTCGCCAATCATCCACATTTTAGTGTTATTGTGCAAAACAACGGCAAGTGGTGATAGGGGTTGGGCGTAGGTTAAGTTAGTGACAGTAACCGAATAATTATATTCAATTGGCTCTGGCGGTGGTGTTTCAACAACAGGATTATTGTCACTACCGCAAGCTGTTAACACTACTAATAAGCTAGTTGCGATAACTGTTTTACTTTTTTTAATTGTATTAGCAAGTGTTTGCTTTTTATTGAGAGAAAAGATCAACATATTCTTCTCCTTATTGAATGGTAATGGTTAGTTTAGCTACAGGGTTTAACCAACGGTGAATACTATTATTTAAATCACTTTTACCACCATCCGCAGCATCATCACCTAGCGTGCCACGGTGTATGTGAATCATGGTATTACTTTCTGTATCGGTAACACCTGCGCCATTTGTACCTGCATCACCACCAGGTGCAGCAGGAATGCCTAAAACACCTAATGCACCACCGCCATTTACCAGCTCGTTATTTGCTTCGGTTCCTGCATCATATGCATTTAGGTTAATAGTGTAAGTACCTGCCTCTGTTGGTATTTTCCAGCTATCTAAACCGACAAAGCCATCGTTTGAAGGTAATATCATTGCTGCCATTGATAAATGTGTATTGGCACTGTCATTCGTTAAATCGTAGGTTGTTGACATACCAGGAGCTAATAAACCTGCTGCTGGGTTTTCGTTAATATTAGCATCAGCGTTAGATAACATGCTAACTAACCCTGAAATATCTCCGCCTTCAGCCATCATTTGTAGTTCTGATGTTGCGGCGGAGCCAACCATAAACATGTGATTATCGCTCGCGTGTGCTGCTGTAATCACTGGGGTAAAGTGTAATCCTTGGGTTAAATTAGTGACGGTAATGGACAGATCTTGTGCCGTAACGGTTGAGCTAGCAAAAACTATTGCGCTAGCACTAAGCAGAGTAGTGATGTTTTTAGTGGTTGTTTTCATGACAGTGTATACCTTCTCTTTAATTGTAATTTGTAAACTCAAGAGCAAGTATGCAGGAGAGTTGTTGTGACAAAATCACGAACTTATCACGGTTTAATTACTTAATTATCACGAAACTATCACAGAAGACTTAATATCATACCTGTTAAAGGGAGGAGACCATCACATCAGCTTAGATAACGAGCTGCTTAATGATTGCAATATGTTTGTAATATGGTTGACATCACAACTAAGTTGTTTATACTTGATTACTCAAATACTACACAATAGAGTCGAATATGTTCAAAGCGTTAGAAAGTGAGTCAGTGGTCAATGTTATTCGTTTGCATAATAATATTCAAAAACGAATGGGCCGTGCATTATCTGTGCATGGTATTGGTTTAACGGAATACCTTGTTTTAAATCAGTTATATAACACAGCAACGCAGAAAATGCAGCGTAGTGATCTTGCTGAGCAAATTGGTTTGAGCCCGTCAGGTGTTACTCGTCTTATAAACCCTATGGAAAAAATTGGGTTAGTTGTAAAAGAAGACAACCCTCGTGATGCCAGAGTTAGTTTGGTAGCGCTGACTTTGGCTGGCAAACAAGTATATGAAGAAGCGCAAGTAACATTTTCATATACTTCGGTGGCGCAGTTTGAACTGTTCGAGTCGAACCAATTAAGTTCATTTTCCGAGCTGTTAAAAATTGTTTCGTGAACAGTTTAGACTAAGATCAGGGATTGATAGGTAGTGTTAAGGTAAAACATGCGCCAGATAATTTTTTACTCTTGCTTGCAGTGATGGTGCCTTGATGCCAGTCAATTACTTTTACACAAATAGCTAAGCCTAAACCAAAATGACCTTGTTCACGTGATCGTTCTGCCTCAAGCTTTACAAATGGTGTAAAAATAATATCAAGCTTATCGTCTGCAATACCTTTTCCGTCGTCTTCAATGGTCAAGGTTACTGCTTTGTCGTTGTATTTTAGGCTCAGTAAAACTTGTGTGTTGGCAAAACCAATAGCATTACTAATTAAATTTATTAATGCGCGATAGCACCAGTGATAATCAAGCGAATAATAAATGTTTGAACTTGTTGAACCTAGTTTAACTGACACTTGTTTTTGGCGTGCTAACATTTCACAGTCAGTGATGGCTGAGTTGATTAGTGTGTTAATGTCTGTGGTTTGTTTTTTTAGATGAAGTACTTGTCGTTCCATTGAAGCATATTCGAGAAATGCACTGGTCATTTCTTCCATATTAGTTAATTCACTATCCATTCGCGCAAGATAATTATTTTTTTTATCAAGAGTATCGCTTTCTATGGCAGCCTCTAAGCCAAAACGAAGGCAAGCAATCGGAGTGCGTATGTCGTGCGATAAGCTACGGGCTAAAATTTTGTTATCGGCTACTAATTTTTCAATTTTACTCGCCATATTATTAAAGCTGTTTTCTAGCATTTTAATATAAGAAAATCGGCTTGGTTTTATTCGTACACTGAGTTGTCCTTCACCAATTTTTGCGGCTGCACTATTCAGTAAAAATAATCGGCGACTTAATGGAAACACCCATAAAATAAGGATACAACAAATGCTTAAGTATAGCGCTAACGTTAATAAAAAGTTGAAGGGGTCGTTTTCATCAACTTCTAATGGAAAATTAAGCTGTAATAAATAACTTGGATGCTGGTCAAGTTTTTTCAATATATATCGGTCATTCTGTGAAGCTAAAAGCAAGTCACCTTTATCTGTAAGCTGTGTTAACAAGGTTTTAGGTAGAGCTATATCCTGACTTAAAATCAAATGACTTTTTATTTGGTATTGATGCTGAAAATTGTTTACTGTATCAGGCAGTTGGCGCTCTTCTTGTTTATTCAATTGTTGTGCTAAACCTTGAGCTAATTGGCGGTATATGTGTGTATTATTGTTTTCTTGTTCATTTTGCTGCCCTGAACCAGCATGTTCTGCTAGTTTATCTAACCCCCAACCAATTAAAAAAAGTGAGCTAAGTACGGTAAAAATAATACTCAAATAAAGTGCACGCATTATTTGTTTTTATCCTGAGTATGGTCAGAACGTGGTAAATCATTATTATTCCAAGCATCTGCAACAAATAAATAGCCTTTTCCCCACACAGTTTTAAATTTTTTAGGTTTTTGAGGATCATCATTAAATAATTTTCGCAAACTAGACAGCATAACGTCGAAGCGCCTGTCTAAACCATCATATTCGCGCTTTTTCAATGCTCTAAAAACAGAGTCTCTATCTACCACACAACCAGCGTGTTCAGCTAAAAAGGTTAGAAAGGAAAATAAACTTGAAGACAATTCTATTTCTTGACCAAAATAAGTGACACGTTTAGCTTCTTGATTAATCGTAAGTTCACCAAAAGTAATGATATTGCTTACAGAGGCTTCATGCTGTTGATTTGATAACTGCCGAGTGATTCTTGCTAATAAGGCTCTCGGTCTTACTGGTTTTATTACATAATCGTCTGCGCCTGCTTCAAGCCCTATTACTTCATCATATTCATCGGCTCTGGCAGTTAACATAATAATAGGTACTTGACAGTGCTGGCGAATCAGACGACACACCTCAACCCCATTTAAACCAGGTAACATGACATCAAGCAGTACTAAATCTATCTTCTGTACTTTAACTTTATCTAGTACAAGATCGCCTCGTGCGAGATGAATAACGGTAAAATTTTGTTCTGTTAGAAATTCACTAACCCAATTGGCTAAACTGATATCGTCTTCAACTAATAATATTGTACTCATGCTGTTACCTTTGCAATCATTATTAAAATAAGCGCCAGTGACGTCTTCTTGTTGTGTTTTTATGCAACCAACTCACCACAACTTCGGTTTGTGCAATTAAGCGATCACCTTGCTGAGTACGTAGTTGGTAAATCAGGGTTTCACTTGATTCAAACTCGATATTGGCTTGTCCTTGGCGACTTTTCGCCCAGCATTTTAATTGTTGTTTATGGTCACTCTGTTTTTTATTGACTTGATAAAGACACACTGACTGCGCCAATGTTTTTTGCCATTGTATTTTGATAGTGGCAAAGCAATTTCGTCCTTCACGTAATGTTACGCATTGTTGAGGTTGCATTCTTAATTGACTTTCATCGGTAACCGTTCGGTTTTCTGTTGCGGTTAATAGGGGAATATAAGTCATTAAGGATATATTAAAAAGCAGCACAATTCCTTTGCTGACGCTAGAATACATAAAGTACTCCAACCATTAACTGGGTTAATCGACTTTTATCTACTAAAGGGCTTTTCGTTATTTTGTTATTGTAAAAGCTTTGCGTGATGCTCGTGTTTAAAAACCAGCTTTGAGATAGGGGGTATTGTGCGTACACTTCTAACTGTCCTCTAAAACCACCATCAGCTTCGTATAATGAGCGGTGGCTAGTCACCTCACTTTTATCTACCCCAATATAATAATCAACAATGTCTTGCTCGTAATAGGTAAGCCCTGTGCCAAGGTAAATGTCCCAGTTGCGATACGGTAATAGATAGCTATAAAAACTATCAATAATCATTCCTTTGGCGTCATCGCTTTCATCATTGCCAATAGCTCGCACGGTAGCAAGGTCGACATAAAATACAGAATTTTCAAAAAAGCGTGAATAACGTAATGCGATACCAGTAGTGCTCTCTCTATCAGTTAGTCCAGCTAAGTGAGGAATGTCTTGTTTCTGATCTTTGATAATTTTGTCAGGCTCATAACCTTGAATATAAGTTTTAAGAATGACATCAAGTTGCCAGTCTTTTTGAACAGTAATTTGATAACCCAATTCACCACCACCTATTATAGTAGAAGAGCGTCTTGAGTTAGTTTGTAAGAAAAAGCCTTTATAGGAAATGTCTAGTAACAGACCTAATTGAAAATAATCCGAAGGTTGGGTTTGTTTTACATCAGTTAATATTATTTGAGAGTCTACTAGGGAAAGATCAACCATGAACTGCCATTGAAAATCGTCTTTGACAATAGGAGTGTTAGCGCCAGAAGCACTGGTATTATTTTCTTGGCTAGCATTGCTTGTGTTGGCTAGCGTTAAGTAAAAAAGCCCCAAAAGAAAGATGTAAGGCTTTATACTGAGCATATTTGTAGTGTTGAGAAACATAATCTAGCAAGAAAGTGAGTAACAAAGAGGTTGATATGTTACCACACTGTCATAAAATTCTTTTCATTTCATAGCGCTGAAAAGTGTTTAAAAAATGTAAGATAGAGCTAACGTTGTTTGTCAATCCTCACAGTATTATTGGCAAGGTAGATCATTCTGACTTTATCTGTAGGATGAAATACCATTGTTTTATCAAAATCCTGAATTACCATAAACTGCTCGCCAGTCTCTATTTTAATCATTAATTCAACTAAGCGAAGCGTTATTTTTTTAGGCTGCTGATGACGGTTTTGAGCCATTGAACTGCCAATAATAGCACCTAAAATAGTGGTAACATCTTTGCCACTACCGCCACCAAATTGATTGCCAATAACACCCCCAATTAGAGCGCCGCCAAAGGTATGCCAGCCATTTTCACTATCATGTATTAGCTCTTCGTGGTTAATGTTGCGTACAGAAATAACATCACCGAATAGGACTTTTTCAACTGGCACGGCTTTATTTCTATCGTAGTCCGCATAAGCAGTTGTTGTGTTAAAAAATAATACACATAAAGCCAATGACGCCAAAAAAGTCAATATATTTGGGGTTAGCGTTCTCATAATACCTCCAATTTCTTAAGCCCTACCAGCTAATAAATTCTTTGTCTTTAGTTTTGCGTATTTCTGTTTCGTCAGCCCATTCAACTAAGCCACTTTTTAAATCTAGTAAGCGCATTGTGAATTTGTAATAGACGTCAGATTTATCTTTATTAGACTTTACAATACTGGCTAAATTTCCATACAACATATATTGTGCGCCAACATGTTGGCCAAAAGCTATGGCTTTATTGGTATCTACCATTCCGCTATTTTGTTGAAATTCTAGCTGTTCTCTTGCTGCGGCTACTCGTCCCATATCAACAAAGCGAAATTTACTCGACCGTAACAATTTGGTTGAAATAGAGTCGGTAATAGATTCGGTATCTATATGCTCGCTGGTTTTGTTTTTAATACCCTCAATAAATAAAATGGGGCGAGTATTAGCGGTTAAGGTACCAACAACGGGTGATAATAACAAAGAGTCAGTCATTTGATTGGCAACTTTTTGTAAATCAGTTGAGCCAAAGTTAATATTGGTAGTTTCTACTGCGGCCGCATCGCCATAACGGATTACCGATTTATTGGTACAACCGCTTAATGCGACTATAGCGATACTTAAAATGGTTGCTAAAACGAGTTTTTTCATTGTTTTTTCCTTGTTAATGTATAAGGTCAGTTAAAACTTAAAAAATTTTTCAGGTACTTCGCGAACATAAATACTAAACGTTGTTGCTTTGGTTGATGGTGCTAAACCAAGCACAGTTGCTGCTTGCATACCGTGTAATTCAAGTGGTTGCCAAGGTGTTTTTCCTACTTCAATGGCAAAACCTGCGTTATCAAACCATTGAAATTGGTATTGTAGTTGCAGTGACTTTTTATAACGACTGGTAAGGGTTGCATTTAACTGTAAAAAATCATTGGTAATTCGTGATTTTATATTGCTGATGTAAAGCCTTGAAGCGAGTTTTTTATTGTCTACTTTTAGATGTTCGTTATATTTTTGGCCTGGTGTAATTTGACTGCTACCAATGCCTGAAGTAACAGGAGGGATGTTTTTACATGCGCTAATAAATAACCCTGAAATAAATAATACTAGTAGAATCGAGTGTTTCTTGTTCATAATAAATCTCCTAAATAGCAGCTATTGTTCCGATAAAGTATAGATAGTCGGTCATAAGTTATAAGTTTGATAGTGATTATACGCGCCAATTGCCGTTAGTTTCACTAAGGTAACTTTATTGGGTTTAACAGATACTTTTACTTGTTGGTTTTGACCATTGATTTTCAGCATAAGTTGCTGCTCTCCTATTGGCATAGTTAAGCGTAATACATGAATACTGTCGGGTAAGGTACTCCAGCTGCGTGTATCTGCTTTTTCGGTTGCCATATTGTAAATACTGGCAAAAATACTGCCTAGTTCGCCATTATTGCGTGCTAGTTGTTGCCTTAGTTCTTCTTTTGCTAATAAACGCACTATTTGTCTTGTGATTATCTCTGGCAATTTGTCTTTCAATTGTTTAGCTGCTAATGATTGTATACGTACTATTTCTTCCGATTTATAGTGTTGTCCTTGAAAATTTAAACTTAACGGTGAGTATTCTGTTAAGTAATTTTGATAACTTGGTAAGGCTACACTGTAAAAGCGCATGTTACCTTGACGCGTATATATGGGCAGATTAACAGCTATTTCTTGTTTTGAGGCAACAATGCCATTTTCAACAATAAACATGACTTGTCCCTGCGCTTGTTTTTTAATGTTTTTATTTTCTGTAATCGTCTGTGCTAAATTTGAATTTAATAAAGCAATATCATCACTCATCTTTAAGGTGTTAGCCAAACGCCATACATCTTGTTGCACATAACTATTATCAGGGTAAATTTCTAGCGCTTTTTTATAATCAATATAAGCATCATTTTTTTGGCCTGCTATTTCATGCAATAAACCCGATAAATAAAAGGTGAAAGCGTTTTGAAACCCATTTTTAATATTGCCAATTGCATTATTCATTGTTGGAAACTGGCTGTTTAAATTATCAATGCTGACACCTTGATCCATCATTTTTTTTTGATACTGATGAATACTGTTGACATTGTCGGCCAAGGCTTGCTCTTGTACTAAGTTAGCCCGACGTACTTCCACTAATGCGCCTGATAAATTATTTTGAGCTAAATAGTTAAGTGCTTGATAACTATGTAATAGACTTTGTTCATATAATTCAATATCATAACGCAGGCTATTGTCATTGCTAATAGCTGCTGTTACATTTTCGACACTTCTACTTAATTCTATTTTTGCTCCTTGTTCAGCTTGTTGTATGAGTTCATACGCTGTTGCGAAATCGTTTTGGCTTTGAGTGGTATCATCCGCCAAAAAAGCCAAACGCGCTTTTTCTAGTAGGTATAAAATGTAGCTATTATCATTTTTATTTCTAGGTTTAATTACGTCAATCGCTTGCTGAAAATTGCCTTGTTGTTGGGCTTGTTTTACCTGATACATTTGCTGATTATAGTTTTGAAATAAGTCATTAAATGCTGTAGTACTACAAGCACTTAATGTCGTAATTGTCAGCAGAATAAAAAAGTATTGAATGATAATTTTTTGCATGCGATTAGCTTATCGTTTTCCTCATAGATGGCAAGTTCCTTTGTCAATAAAAGTGTAAGAAAGTTTCTTGGTAATTATTACGGCACGACCTTGTGATTGCCTTTTCTTTATTCATTATACTAAGCTGACATGAATGAATTAAAATGTCATTTTTAAACCTATATATGGAAATATACCAATATCTTCTTCACCGCTAATTTTATAATCAGTTGGACTGTCATTATCTTCTGGCTCATAGTAGTAACCTGAGATGTTTTCTTGCGCCAAAGCATTAATCACGGCAAATGTCCATTGTGCATTATAGCCCCAGTATGTGGTTGTATATTTGGCTTCTAGATCTAAACGGTGATATACGGGTAGCGTTTTTGAATTGACTTCACCATAATTAGCGACATAGTGATCATCATAATCAGGGTTGTCTCTTAAACCTACTATGGGAGTATATTTAGCGCCACTACGTAAAGTAAAGCGCAGACCAAAATTCCAACGTTCGTTTAATTCATAGTTTGCGATAATATTGGCTACCAATGGGGTATCAAGGTAATAATCGCTCGTTATTTGGGTTAAGTCATCTGTGCGATCGCTTTTTGACCAACTTAATGATGCCCATCCAAACCAGCCATTTTGACGTTCACGTCGTACTAACCACTCAACACCGTAAGCCGAGCCTGATGTGTCGGCAGTGTAATGTAAATCTTCACCTGTTATTGCATTAATTGTGAGTTCATCGGTTGAACGTGGCAAGTCACTCAATGATTTATGGTAAATGTCTACAGAGCTAAACCATAAGTCATTTACATTGTATTCAAACCCTAAAGAATAGTGGGTGGCCTTTGGGGAAGCTATTTTAGGATTACCTAGCTTTTTCAAGGCGGTATCAATATTAGGAAAACGGCTGTAAGTGCCAGCTTTAGCTTTAATGACTAAGTTATCATTCGCTATCCAATTTAGTGTAAATCTTGGGTGAACAAAGCTTTGTTCTGTATAATCATTACGCTCACCGCGAACACCTAAAATTAATTGCCAATTGTTATTAATGTCCCAGGTTTCATCTAAATAAACTGCAAGGTTTTGATCGGAAAGTGAGGTGTTGTCTTGAATGCGTTCACCTTTATGCTCACGACAATCACGATCAAAGTCTGTGCAAAAGTAAGGAATAAGATCAAAACTATATTCTATATTGGTTTTACTGTAATCAATACCAAAGCCTAATTTATGGTCTGTTAACCAAGCTAACTGATAGAAAAAGCGTAGGTTATAGCTTTCTTCATCAACATCAACAAATTGTCCTTGTCCAAATTTCTCTTTGGTTTTATCCATATTGTGACCAGCCACCAAGTGCATCATTTTGTGGTCGTCACCATAATATTGCCACGAGATGTTTTGTTGATCAAAACGTGTGGTAATTGCTAAATCGCCTATGCTGTCAGGGTCAATTCGGCCTTGTTCGGAGCTTTCAGAAATATTAACACCACCTGTATCGCTAGCACCTGACGCGCTAAATGTTAGTTTATGTGCATCCCCAATAAGCCATTGATATTTGGCTTGATAATCATCACTAATAGGCGCTTTAAAAATGGTGTAACCTTCATCTTCTTCCCCCTCAGGTAAAAATAAGTGAATTTGACTACGACGGTAAGATAAGTAAAAAGCAGAGTTTTCCGTTGCAGAGCCTTCGACCATAACCCCACTTTTTAGCATACTTAAATCGAGTGTCGTTTCAATATTTTGGTGACGAGGATCTCGGAGTTTAACGTCAAAAACGCCACCTGTTGCGTTACCATATTCGCTGCCAAATGCCGCGGGGTTCAAACTAAAGTCACGAATAAGATTTTCATTAAAAATACTGTCACCAAACAAGTGAAAAATATAACTCGCCGGTATATCATCAATATAAAAAGCATTATCATCAGGTGACGATCCTCTGACAGCAGGCGAACCTGTGTCACCACCAGCATAAACAATGCCAGGTAAACTATAGACTGCACTAAGCGGATCGCTACCTATACCAGCAACATTTAATAATTGTTCTGTTTCTTCTGCCATTTCACTGTTGGGTTGGTTTCTTCTCCCAAAGACTTGAATAACTTCAGACGATGAATCAGTTTGTTTATTTGCTTGCTCTGTTTGTGCATAGGCGGTGTAAGGTGTGTTATATAAACAGAATATGATTGCACTGCTGAGTGCTTTTAAACAAAATTTGTTATTGGTTTCTTTTGTAACTTTCATAATTATTCCATTGTTTTATTAATCTGCTTGCTTTAATAAGGTTTATCGTAAAGTGACCATATTGTGCGTATTGTTTATGTTCAAATCAGTAACTCAAATGTGCAAAAACTGTCGATATTTGTGAGAAAGTGTAAAAGTTTTTTGTTCTCGCTATGTACGTCATTAACTTTTCTTTGCTGTACGTTAGTTATATATCAGTTAGCCTAAAGTTTTTACCTATAAAGACCATGGGTGATTTAAAGTTATTGATTTATATGAAAAATGCTGGAGTATTAGAAATAAATATTGCTAAATTAATAAAAACATTCATACTGAAATTAGGTGATTTTACTGTGTTGTGGGGGGCAGATGGCAAGGTTTTTGATATTGTTTTGCATGTTACAAGTGTCTTCAATAAAGGCTGAAAGTTTAACACTAGGCTACTTTGTTTTAGGGCCACATATTTATCATGACGTAAATGGAAATGCTGCTGGTCCCTTACCTGAATTTTTAATGAAACATATTGGTCCTGCAATGGGGGTTGAGTTGAGTTTAGTCAATATGCCCTTGGCTAGGGTACTTAAAGGTGTAAAAACAGGACGACTAGCTGGTGCGGCATTACTTGGCTTTACCGAAGCGAGAAACCTAACGTTTGCTTATCCTAGAAATAGCTTTGTTTCAATGCAGCCAGTGATAGCTGTTTTAAAGAACCATACTTTAACTAAAGTTGAATCTGTTGATGATATTGCTAATTTATCTATTGGTTATGTAAAGGATGCAATTACTTCCCCCTTTATGCAAAGTAATGGTATTGTTTTCACGGATATATTTGGTAGCAATACATGGGAGCGAAACATTCAAAGGCTCATGAAGGGGCATATTGATGTGGCTTATTCACCTATTGATACGAATATGAGGTATGTTGCTGCTAAGCTTAACGTATTAGATAAAATTAGAATTATGTCATTGCCAGAAGAACCGATGAAATTATATTCTGTATTTTCCAAGCATAAAAAATTCATCAATTCAAATTTTGCGAAAAGATATGATGAGGCCTTTGAGCACATACAGGGAGAAAAATTATATAAAGAAATCTTTTCCCGCTATTACATTACATCTCATCACTGAATGGAAAAGGGGGGGATTAATGTATGCAAGTTCATATGCTTTATGAAGCTATCTCCCCATAGGTAATAACCGTTAAGCAACTTTACAATCACTGTAAACATGGGTTAACACCGCTAACAAAGTTGTCTTGGTGTGATAATGTCAAAACATGATCTCGATCACGTTTAATAATTTTTCTCCGATTAAAGTATTGTGGTTATTAGATTGGTAACGAACTAGAACCACGTTGAAGAGAGAAAAATGTCTTACGAAATGAACTTTGGTAAAGCTTATAATGATCAACTGCCTACTATAGGCGAGACAATGGCAAAGGTTATCAGCTTTTTTGGCGGTAAGCATATTTATGGTGTTGGTGGTGATTTTGCTGCGAACCTTATTGCTGCACTAGATGATAAAATTGATATTTGCCCTTCAAGTAATGAAATGCATGCGGGATTTTCAGCCTGTGCTCAAGCAGAAGTTGATGGTATGGGCTTTTGTTTAACAACCTACATGGTTGGAAGTTTACCTTGCGCGAGTGCTGCTGCTTTGGCAGTAACAGAGAGCTTGCCTGTGGTGTTTATTTCAGGCGCGCCAGCAGAGAGCGAGGTGAATCAGATGGCACTTCACCATACTATTCATCCTAACTCCTCATGGAAAGCAGAATACGATAATGCCTTGAAAGCTTTTTCTGCCTTGGGTTTACGTGTAGAGAGGTTGCAAGGACAGCGACTTGCTGGTCATCCAAACCTTGCGGGTCAACGTTTTTATCAGTTAGTGGCGGAGGCATATAAAAACAAACAGCCCGTATTTATTGAAGTACCACGTGATCAAGTGTTTGCCAAAACCCAACCAATTCAACTACCAAAAGATAGAATGAATATTTGTCGACATGGAAATATGTTGATGGGAAGTGGGCTGATTGTTGACACTATTGTGAGTAGGCTTAACCAAGCAAAAAAACCACTAATTTATATTGGCGATGGCCTTAAACATAACGATCAACTCAAACAGTTGATTATTCAGTTTTCAAGTAAATTTAATATTCCTTATGCAACGTCTTGGTTTGCCAAAGGTTTGTTTGATGAATATGCAGCATTATGCTTGGGTTCATATAATGGGGTATTTACGCAAACAGCAGGCCGTGAGTATATTGATAATGAAGTTGACTATATTATTGATGTAGCAACCAGTATTATTGCACAAGACAGTAATATTGCTTTTGCTACAGGTACACATAAAGTAGAAACTTTTGCTAATAAAACCGTACTCAAAGGGGGCGATAGATTTGAAAAAGATTTAATTGAGGTATTTGAACAGTTATTAACTCGCGATATTAGTTTCTTCGATTATGAAATTGCACAGGAAAACAGTCTGCCAATCCCTTCAGATGATCTTATTGACTTTAACAACCTTGCTGGTGCGTTAAATGAAATTCAAACACAACAAACACTGCCCTTGATATATTTACCTGAAGTAGGTAATTCATATTTTGCCAGTTATAGTTTAAAAGTTAGAGGCTCTGTCTTAGGTCGTTCTTGGTTAACAAATCCTTGGTATGGTGCTATGGGCACCGCATTACCTTATGCGCGTGTAGTAGCTCAACGATTAAAAGAACAGAAATTACAAGAACAACAGGCTAATGAAGTACATAAGCAAGAACGTGCAGTGGTTATTATTGGTGATGGTGGGTTTCATTTTCAGTTGAATGAATTGATTCACTTTTTAAAAGACAAGTCTGACGTCACTATAATTTATATGCGTAATAATATTTTCCATTTAGGCAAAAGCGGTGATGGCAATATTTATCATTGTAATGATGAAAATTTTAATGTGCATCATTTGGTTTCTGCCTATCAAGGACAATCAAAAACGTGTTTTACAGTGGGCGATTTTAAAACATGCTTTCTAGAATTTCAGCAATGCTCAGGTATTTCTTTGATTGAAGTGCTTGCTGATCCTGTTGAATCAAAACAAAGTAATGAAATGCGATTACTTAATTTATATATTAAGGCTAAAAATGGACAGCCTGATGCCATTATTAAGTGGCAAAAATTAACAGAATAATTATTTCTATTAAAATAAAAATCCAGCAATTGCTGGATTTTTTTCAGAAAATACTTTTAACTTAACTTTAATTACTCAACAATATCCATTTCTTCAATTAAGTTTGTTGCACCGTCAACATGTTCCATTACCCAAAGCATGTAGCGAATATCAACGTGAATAGAGCGGTTTAATTTAGGGTCGTAATCCCAATCACCTATAATACTTTCATATACACCATCGAAAACTAAACCGACAAATTCAGCTTTATTATTGAGGGTTGGCGAACCTGAATTACCACCTGTAATATCTAAGGTGCCAAGGAAATTAACAGGTACTGAACCGATTGATTTTTTTACATATTCGCCATAATGTTTGTTAGCAATGAGATCTAATTGCTTTTTAGGTGCATTAAATGGCGAAATTCCTGTGTTCTTAGCGGTAATCCCCTCTAGGGTTGTATACGGTGTAGCGGTTAAGGCGTCTTGAGGTGAATAACCTTTAACATTACCATAAGTAATACGCAATGTACTGTTGGCATCGGCATATACAGGTAAGTTGTTGTCGTTAAAATAAGCAATTAATGCTTGCATATATTTAGGACGATAAGCTTGAATGTTGCCAGCTAACTCCTTGGATTTATCCTCAATTGCTTTACGTTCTTTGAAGGTGTTTACGGCAAATTGTATAAAGGGATCGTTGCTCTTTTCAAAGTCATTAACGTTTTTATCCATCCAAGCTAAACGTTGTTCTTGTGAATTAAGTTTAGTTTTTTTGTACATTTTGCTTAACTGTTTACGTAACGTTTTCTCGCTGAAATTGTCCGGCGTGCTCTTACTTAAACCAAAAAACTTATCAATTGAATTGACACGTTCAGTTTTAGGTAAGGCAACATAATGAGCAAGCATAGCAACAATGATTTCTTGATCTATATTAGCATCATAGCGACGGTCAACGGCTTTCATATTTTGCTCAAAACGAGCGATGTCGCGATCTTGATAGCCACTTTCTCGTTCAAGGTTTGGTTTTTGTTTTTCTACAGCTAATCGGTGCAATTGATTGGCAGTAGATAACATTTTACTATAGCGTAGATAACCTAAAATTAAATCACGTGCCTGTTGGCTATTGTTCATTTTAAGTAATTTGTTTAACCCCGTTAATGGGTCACCATATTTGGCTTTACGTTGGGAGTCGCTGTTTAACCATGTTATTAAATTAGCTTCTAAGACTTCCTTACGGCTTTGAAAACTTCCTTTGTTATAGCTATGGATCATAGATCCATAGTTTTTAGCGTAATTAGCTAAACCTGCAAGGGTACTTTCATATTTAATGCGTGCTTCACTACCTTCTTCTGAATGTTGATAAATAAGGTTAATGATTTCTTCTCTATAAGCTTTTGCTTGAGGATATACCCAAGTAAATTGATTCTCAACTTCATAGTTGGTTCTATAGCGATTTGTTCTGCCTGGGTAGCCTAGTACCATGATGTAGTCATCTTCATCTACACCGTTTTTATTGACCTTTAAATGGTGTTTAGGTTGATAGGGAACGTTATCATCACTGTAATCGGCAGGTTGACCATCTTTATTGACATAGGCGCGGTAAAATCCGTAATCACCTGTATGTCGTGGCCACATCCAATTATCAATATCTCCGCCGTATTTACCAATACTACTTGCTGGCGCATGCACTAAGCGAACGTCACGAATCGTCAATTGTTTGAATAAATAGTACTCTAAGCCACCATGAAAATTAACAACGCTACAGCGATACCTATCATCATTTTCACACTCAGCGACGAGAGTCTTAGAGTTTTTGTCAATCACTTTATAACGGTCAGTTCCTGACATTTTTTCTGTTAATCCAGCGTTCACTAAGTCAGTTACTTCGTTTATTTCTTCTGTAACATAAATGCGACTTCCTGGTGTTGCAGGTAACTCTTCTTTAAATGATTTGGCTAGAAAACCATTTTTAAGTAAATTGTTGTCTGCAGTAGAGTTGTATTGCACAGAACCATAAACACAATGGTGATTAGTGGCTACTAGCCCCTGATCTGAAACAAATGAGGCAGTACAACCACCTAAACTAACGATTGCCCCCATTGGAAAACCAGTTAAATCAGTTAAGTCATTTGGATTTAATGCTAAACCTGCTTTGGTTAATTGTTTAGTAATAGTTGGCAATTGATTGGGTTGCCACATACCTTCATCAGCTAATGCAGTATTAGCTGTTAAAGTGAAGCTTATGGAAATTAATGATAAAGCAATTTTGTTCATAATAAGAAATCTCAATTGTTATTGTTATGTTATATTTGTGTTAACGTCAACAGTTTGCTTTAGTCTATTTATACAGTCAAGCAAGCTATGCTAATTAGGTTTTTTTAGTGTAGAATAGCGGCATTATTATTGTACTTAAATTGAGTACTTATACATTTCACTTGTATTGTGAGACAGCATTAAAATGACCACACTTAGAAAACAAAATGAATCAAATTTGGTGCATGCTTTTAAGCGATTATTAAAAGGGCAGTGTTATGGTTCCCAAGGGCAGCTTGCACAAGCGCTGTCGGCTCAAGGCTTTGAAAATATGTCGCAAGCTAAAATATCCCGCTTGTTATCCAAGTTAGGAGCAGTTAAAACTCGCAACGCTAATAATGAAATGATTTATATTTTGCCAGATGAATTAGCCGTACCAAAGTCAAAACATTCAATAGAATCAGTGGTATTAAGTGTTAAACATAACGGTATGCAAATTATACTTAAAACGGGGATTGGTGGGGCACCGTTAATCTCTAGAATGCTTGACAGTATGGGAGATTCAGCTGGAATTTTAGGTACATTAGCAGGTGATGATACTATTTTTATTGCGCCCGTATCGGCTGATCGTATTGAAGAAATAACACAGTCTATTCGAGAATTGTTAGGGGTGAAAGCTAGCCAGTAAATGCCTAGTCAGTAAACAGGGTATAATATAATTGACTACGTGTGGCTTGGTACTTGTTTCGGTAGAGTTTTCTATTTTATTATTACAGGTCAAGGTATTTATTAGTGCATTGGGTAAAATATTGAAATCTAAGCAAACAACTTAATGAGTTGATTGTACGCTAATTTTTAACAGGATTTTTACCATGACCTCAATCCCTGAATTTATGACTAATAAACACCGTGAGTGTGATGATTTTTTTACTGAAGCAGAAGCTGCGGTTGCAAAAGGTGACTGGTCATTGGCTTCAAGTAAATGGCAATGCTTTACTGATGAGTTAGCCAAACATTTTAGCCAAGAAGAAGACGTGCTATTTCCTAAATTTGAACAGGCAACAGGGATGACTTCAGGTCCAACTCAAGTTATGCGAATGGAACATCAACAAATGCGAGCATTAGTGGAAGATTTAACTAATGCTTTGGCTGCCAATGGAAAAGATGACTATTTAGGATTGAGTGAAACACTGATGGTGATGATGCAACAGCATAATATGAAAGAAGAAATGATGCTTTATCCTATGATGGCTCAAAATTTGGCCGATGGAGCGCAACTTATTGAACAATTTCAAGCCAGTTGATATAACGTAAGTGATTAAGCAAAGTTTACAATTTATTACTGTAGATGTTAGTGAGTTAGCACCACCTGAACCAATGACTGTGATTTTGAAACAGTTATCAGTATTGACCGTGCAACAATGTTTGTTGGTTAAACATAGAAAACAACCTTTTCCGCTGTATGAAAAGCTAGCTGATGCAGGCTTTTCATACTATTGTGTTGTACACACTCAAGACGCCATAACCTTGTATATTTATCATCAAATTGCAGAACCATTATTTAATCAATTGTTAGCACAAAACTGTTTAGAAAAAGATGACTATTGATGAATCTTCATGGCTTATCCTTTAACGCATTACCCCCTATTGAACTACCTTTTCGTTTTTTTCTCACTGCACCACTGTTTGTTATAGCTTGTGCATTATTAATACTTGTTTCGGGAGAAACATTATTTTTAAGTCGATGGCAGCCAAGTATGCTGGCGCTTACTCATGGATTTACTCTGGGTTTTATCACTATGGTGATGATGGGAGCATTATTACAATTATTGCCAGTTATTGGCGGTGTTGGTATTGCAAAACCTAGGCAAATCACCTTGATTTGTCATACTGCTTTAGTATTGGGCACGTTGTGTTTAATCATAAATTTTATCTGGCCAAGCACAACACTAACGGTGGTTACATTATTGTTATTGGTTTTGGGGTTAGGTGTTTATATTACTTCTGTTGCGTTAGTCTTATTGAAAAAACTAAGCCAAGGTGGCTCTATTCTTGGTTTTCGTTTCGCTATTATTGCGCTATTGATTGTTGCTTTATTGGGCGTGTTCATGCTTAATTTGTTGCTGCCTACCGCGATAGAATTGTCTAGTTTGAGTTCAAATTTTGCAGGAAAATCCATTACCAATACTCATGCTATTTTAGGATTAGTGGGGTGGGGGAGTTTGATGATAATGTCGGTCAGCTTTCAGGTTATTCCGATGTTTCATGTTGCTCCTAGTTTTCCTAAATTCATTAGTGGTTATTTACCAACTGTATTATTTGTGTTTTTGGTTCTATTTGTTTTTCAACCGTCAATGATTTTCATCGCTATTATGTTGATTCACGGTGTATTTTCAATAAGTTTATTGTTTATTATTTCAAAACGAAAACGCAAAATATCTGACAATACTATTCGTTATTGGCAATTGGCTGCAATTTCATTAATCGTTTTAAATCTTTTTTATTTTTTTCCTGAAGCCTATTTACCAGAAAAAGTTGTTCAGAATAAAGTCGTTTTGATAGCAGTTGTTTTTATTTATTTTTATCTTGTTGCCGTTATTCAAGGGATGCTGTTAAAAATATTACCCTTTTTAAGTTATACTCACTTACAGCAGCAATGCCTAACCAATTTCTCTGCCATGCAATTTCTTCCTCATATGCATGAGTTTTTAGACAAAAAACATGGGCAGTGGCTCTTTTATTTGCACGTTGTAACAGGTGTGGTGTTACTAATAACTATTATGTTTCCTAGTGTGTATTGGTTGCTTTCTTTGTTACTTATTATTGAGTTTTCTTGGCTGTTAATGTTGATGGTTAAAACGAGACGTTTGTATTTTTCAATATTAGATAAAATTAATTCTTCGACGAATGAATAGTTTGCAAGTTATTCACTGATTTACACAGTAAAGGGCTTTATTTTTGCTACACTAAGTATTGAGACTGATAGGCTAATTGAAGTGGTATCCTTATGGAATACGAATTTATACATGATGCAACAACAGGTGAGGCAAAAGCACGTTTTTCTCTTGAGCATGAAGTCATGGGGCCATGGCTTGAGGTTGAGCTAGGTAATAACAGTGTTAAATTGACCGAGTTATTAACTGCGATAGATAGTGTTGATAAAGGTCAGCAAAATGAAGTTGTTATTCCTGGGCATGAATATTCTGTAGTTATAAGTCGAGATGATGTTGAAATACTAACCAATGCAAGCTTAACTAGTGTTGAGCCTTTGTCTGAAATGTTAACAACAGATCACATTCATTATGATGAAAATGAATGTACGGCTTGTGGTCTTGAGGATTTCAGAATATTATTACTTTCATGGGCTCGGTTTATTAATAATTAATAATTATTAATAATTAATAATTAATAATTATTAATAAATAATAAACTTTAATATCAATAGTTTTTTAAATTATAATAACGCAGTAATTTGATTAATAATGTCGTTGAGATCTTCTTTTTTTATAGCTAAAACAGACAGTGCTTGTTCTTCAATATATACCCAATCAGGAGAAGGCGCTTCTAGGTACTTTAATGAAATAATATGTTCTGCTAGTTTTAATATGGAAAACAAATCTTGCTCTAGCGAACCATCAAGTTTATTTAAATAATCTCTTTCATGATGTTGCAATATTATTTGGCAAACATCTTTAGGCAAACGCCATGAACTTGCAACATAATAACCGACAATAGCATGGTTTGCATGGTAGTGTTGTTCTTCTAACTCTATTAATGATAAATCAGGGGTTAGTCTTAGTTGGTCAATAACGTCTTGGTAATTGCTATACTTCATTGCCATTACTGGAATACCACAACCATGAAATAAGCCTAGACTAGATAGCATATCCATTGCAATATTTTGCTTAAATTGTTTACCAATAGAAATAACCGCGTTTGACACATCGGTTGTTACAGCCCAAAAGAGTTCAAGGTCAATACTGCAAGTTTTAGGATCAAAACTTTTTTTGATCAGGCTTCCTGTTACCAACATCACTACACCATAAAGGCCAATGTAATTTACAGACATTTTAATGTCGGTTATGGTTCTGTCTAATCCATATAAAGGTGAGTTGACTGCTTTTAATATGGCAGCACTAACGGCAATATCTTTACTAATGCAATCGGCAATAGCATTAATATCAGGGTATGGCTCAGCCATTAACTTTAATAGGTCTAACAGCAGTTTAGGTTGCGCCGGAACTGCAAAACCTTTGCTAATATCGTTTAAAACATTTTCATCAACAACAAGCATAAAAAGTATCACTTAATAAACAGAATGACTAAATAATAAAACATCTTAATGATAATTACTTAATATAATTAAAAGTATTTGCTAAAATAATTTTAATTATATTGTATACGAGAATGATAAGTAATGAAAAATTGCGCTATTTTAACCATGAATAACTTGTCTGATTTTGAATGTTATGATCATTTACTTGATGAACCATTAGTGCAATTAGGTTGGAAAACACAACTTGTATCGTGGCGTTGTGAAAAGCTAAATTGGCAACAATTTGATGCTGTAATTATTCGAAGCCCTTGGGATTATCAAGACGATGCTAATGCGTTTCTTTCTGTGCTGAAAGAAATTGACCATTCAGGTGCAAGATTGCAAAACTCGTTGACAACAGTACGTTGGAACATCGATAAAATATACTTAAAGTCGCTTGCTGAACAAGCTGTAGATATTGTACCTACCTTATGGCATAAAAATTTTTCAAGTAACAATATTAATGAATTTTTTGACTATTTTAAATGCCAACAATTGGTTATTAAGCCAAGAATAAGTGCTAATGCTGATAACACCTTTTGGTTGAGAAAAGACACAGCTGAGCAGTTTTCTAGTCAGTTAGAGGCCGTATTTTCAACAAGTGAATTTATGGTTCAACCATTTATAAGCAGTGTTATTGATGAAGGCGAGTTTTCATTGTTTTATTTTGATGGTGGTTATAGTCATGCAATTTTGAAAACCCCTAAACAAGGTGACTTTAGGGTACAAGAAGAGCATGGTGGGCGTTTACAAACGATTACACCTGCAAAAGACTTATTAGCACAAGCCGAGGCTACCTTGTCTGCTATTACCCGTTTAACAGGAGAAATGCCTTTGTATGCTCGCCTTGATTTTGTTCGTTTTAATAATGAAGCAATGTTTGAAGACAGTCGTGAAACGTTTGCTTTAATGGAAGCTGAACTGATCGAGCCTTCGTTATATTTTAATATGGATGAGAAAGCAGCACGGCGTTTTGCAACGGCTTTTGTTCAGCGTATGAATACTTAGGTTAGAGATCATCGAGTAACATAAATCATTACGGTGAAAAAAAGTATAATGATAGCATTAAATATTAAAATATAAATGAACCCTTTTATTCCTTCTTTTACGCTATAGCCATGATTATTAAGGTACCACCACCAAACAGAGCACATAAGAATGGGAAGTAAAAAGAAAAGTTTTATCATAGTATTGTCCTGTGTAGGTGAAAGTCTATTCTCGCTCATTTTCAGGCGAAGGTGTATTCGCGTTTGTGTTTGTTGTGGCATCATGCCAAGGAGCCACTTTAAATAACATTAGCATACCCGGAATAGCTAACCCAGTGCATAAAAAGTAAAATTGTGTCCAACCTATTTGTTCAACAATAAAGCCTGTAGTAGCATTTGCAAATGTTCTAGGTAATACCGCTAATGCAGTAAAAAGTGCTATTTGTGTTGCGGCAAATGCAGGGTTTGTTGTTCTTGCTATAAATGCAGTAAAAGCAGCCGTACCTAAACCCACACCTAAATATTCAAACCCCATTGCCATGGCTAAAGCAACGTTATTATGGCCAATTTCAGCAAGCGCAGCAAAACCAAGAATACTGGCAATTTGCACAAAGCCAAACAGCCATAGCGCCCTGTTTATACTTAGCTTAATCATTACAATACCACCAACAATAATGCCAATAGTCATGGCGACTAAAGAGGCTGTTTTTGCAATGACGCCTATTTCCGTTTTACTGAACCCCATATCAATAAAAAAGGGAGTTTGTAGAGCCGTAGCCATGTTATCTCCCAACTTATAGAGTATTAAAAAAGCAAGAGTGTAACAGGCCGATTTTAAGCCATTACTTTGAACAAAATCTTTAAAGGGGAGTATAACCGCTTCTTTTAATGACTTAGGAGCATGCTGTTCAGTATCTAGCTCTTTTATAAACAATGTTAATAAAACCCCACATATCATAAAGGCAGCTACTACCATAAAGACAGATTGCCAACTAATGTGGTCAGCAAGAATAAAAGCTAACGATCCTGGTACCAAACCCGACAAACGGTATGCTTGTACGTGTATCGAATTACCAAGCCCAAGTTCATTGTCGGGTAGTAATTCACGCCTATAGGCGTCTAATACAATGTCTTGACTAGCACTAAAAAAAGCAACAGCTGCGGCTAAGTAAGCAACAGACCAAATATTTGCAACAGGGTTAACCCAGCCAAAAGCCGCAATTGAAAAAAGTAGTAATACCTGAGTTGCTAGCATCCAGCTACGTCTTCTACCTAACCCACCCAACGAATATCTGTCCATCAAAGGAGACCATATGAATTTCCAAACATAAGGTATGCCTATTAATGAAAACAAGCCAATTTCTGCCAAGCTGACACCTTGATCACGCAGCCACCCAGGCACCAATTGGTAAAGAACAAATAACGGTAAGCCCGAGCTAAAACCTGTAAAAATACAAATTAGCATACGCTTGTTCAAAATGGCTTGTTTAAACGAAGGTGTTGACATTAATTATTACGGTACGTATACCTGTTTCATCAAATTTTGTCCATTAATTGGACAATAATAGAATTACGTTGGTATTAAATGATTTAATAAGCTTATCAGAGAGTTGAGCTAAGCAGAAGCCTATTTATTAGTTTTGAATATAACGCACCTGCCAGTTTAAGGAATGGGACGCCAACCTATGCAATCAATAGGGTAACTTCCAACACCGTTGAAAAAATCAAGGCATGTGGTCATCTCACTTTTAAAAAACAAATCGTTCTTTAATGCTTGAGCACCATGTAAACTGACCTCATGAATTAAATGCCAAAAAACACGTTCTTGGGCACTACTGGGGGTTTCATCCTTCACTTTCAGTAAAGTCCATTCGCTCATAGTATCTGAAATAAAACTATCTAATTCAGTGTAATGAAGTGTTTCGTCAATAACTGCGTTAACATAAGCTGCCATCTGTACTACTTTATTATCGATAAACTGCTCAACTACCATGCAGGCTCCCCGTCAGCCTCCTTGCCTTTAAATAATGTAATGAAAAATAAATTGATACGTTTAGAGTGGTTTTGTACTTGTGTGCTTAATCAACTTTATTATTTATGTAAAAAATTACAAGCCTTAATGATTAACGCATACTACGCATACTATAGGTATCGTTGATAAATACCTTTTTGTCAAAATAATAACCATATATTTTGTAATGAAACTGTAAGAAATGACTATATATCATTTTCATTTTATAACTAAAATATTTAGCACAAGCATTAGAGTGTGTAGATTTTTTATGTTTAAATTTTGTTTCATGATGGCTTACTGTGCTGGTAAAAGGGTTGCTTTAATTAGTATTACAGGCTCCAGCGGAACATTTTCCCACCCTAGGGCTTCATTGTAGTCTGTTTTAATATTTGCGATGGCTTCAAGTACGTCATCCCCCTCAACAATTGAGCCAAACACGGTATAACCCCAACGTTTTCCTGGATCTAAATTGGTATTGTCATTGATATTAAAAAAGAATTGCCTATTTGCTGTGTGAGGCCGATTTTCTTTGGCCATAGCAATAGTGCCTATTTCATTTTTTAATCCATTTCCTGATTCGTTTACAATATCTCCATTGGTTTTTTTAGGTACAAAATCGACATCATAGCCACCGCCTTGCACAATGAAATCTTCAACAATGCGATGAAAAATAGTATTGTTGTATTCACCTGTGACTACATAGGTTAAAAAATTATCAACTGTAATAGGAGCTTTAACGCGATCAAGTTCGACAATAATGATACCGAGTGATGTTTCTAATTTTACTTTAGGGTAAATATTAGTTGGATCAATAGCAATATTGTTAGCGAATGCTGAAGCACTTAAAAGTGTTAGTTTTAGCAATAGTATGCCAGTGACTATTATGTTGAATAAATTTTTCATTGAATTTGTCTCACAATTTTTTATGAAATGAAGCTTACTTTAGCGCATGACTTATTTTTTTGTTCGCTAAAATTTGTTGCAGTAAATTGGTTAAACGTTGGTTAAAATTACGTTCTAATACAGCAACATCAGCTTGTAAAGGCCCATCGCTATTACCTCTATTTGTAAAAGTATTGACTAGTGTTTGTGTGCCATTATAAACGGTAACTTTTATTACAATTTCTGTTTGTGCAGTGTATTTCATCATTTCTTGATTGACACTAATAATTGCTTTTTCTATTGATATACCAATTGTGTTAATCGCATTGCCGTTAATGACTAAACCTTGTGCTTGCCAGTGTTTTCTTAAGCTATTTTTTATTGTGTCTTCTAGCCTGTTTTGAGCTGAAATAAGAGTTGCTGCTTCACCTTTACGCATTATTTGCACAATATGATGTGCTGTGCGCATGTCAACCACATTAAATTGCGTTTCTTTGTTGTATACAACAGCAGGGGAAGTGGCTATGTCTGGTGCTATAATGACATAATTTGGTATATTGGCACAGCCGCTTAGTGTCATCATTGCGATAAATACGCTAGTAAATACGAGGGTTTTTAGATAAAAAGAATTGAATTTCATAAGTAAAATCGCTTTAGTATGCTTTAACAAATGTTAATACTGCTAGTTATCATTAACGGTGAACTGGCTATTATTTAATTGCTGATTGCGTAACAAATTTATCATTGCTGGCAATAAGTCTTTCGTTGCCAAAAATACGTTTTAACTTGATGTGATACGCTAATTGCCGGTTGCCAATAATGCGTAATTCCCCACCTTTTTTCAATACTCTATGACTATCTTTAAACATTTGCCAAGCAATATGATCAGTTGTCGCCGTTTGTTGATGAAAAGGGGGATTACATAAGATTAAATCAACACTGTTACTTTCTACACCCGTTAAACAGTCATTTAAATGAAACTGACACTGTGCGATTAAATCGGGCAAATTAGCGCTAATATTCATTTGTGCTGAGGTAATTGCCATATGTGATTCATCAAAAAATTGTACGTGCGCTGTTGGTTGTTTAGCTAATATACTTAAACCGACAACGCCATTACCGCAGCCTAAGTCAATTACTTCGCAATCATCTTTAATTTCAGGTAAGTTATCAATAAAATACCGAGCGCCAATATCTAGCTTCTCTCGGGAATAAACATTTGCATGGTTACTTATAGAAAAGTCACGCTTTAATGCTTTATTTGGCAATGACCAAACCGTAGGAAAAGGTGACTGATGGCACAGTTGAGGATTAAGCCGACAAAAAACTAAACGGGCTTTTTTTACGGCCAATGACGTGGTGGTGTTGCCTAAATATTTTTCAAATAATTTAAGCGTTGAACTATGAATTTCTTTTGCTCGGTCAGCGGCAACAAAGACAGTGTTTTCCTTCGTATTCTTCTGAATTTGTATTAATTGCTCTATAAGTAATGACTTACTTTTTGGAATTTTATAAAGAATAAGGGTAATGTTTTCTGGAAAACTATCTAAGCAATTCAATTGGGTGATATTGTCATGGGCAAGTTGATTATGAGTAATATTATAAGCAATACCTTGGCTGCTAATGTATGAATCATTTATGCAATAAACAGTTGGTTTCTTTTTTGATGCTTCAACTGTATTGTTCAATACTTTAGGAAGACAAAAGTGGGTGGTTAGTGCACCAAAGGTATCATTGAAAATAGCGATTCGAGCTTGCTTTGAAACTAACTGTTCAGTTTTTATATGATTAAGTAAGTATTCGTCTGCAGCATCCCAAGCCTGCAAACTGCGATTAACTTGTGCTATAGGAAAGCGAACAAGGGTTAACTGTTTTTCATCTATAAAAAAGGGGCTTAACATTATAAAAGTAGTCTAGAGGCAGTGGGTAAAGATGCGTTATTGTGCCATATCCCTGTGTGACTTCAAAATATATACTTGTTTAACTATTGCTTCGGCCCCATAAAAGTTATTAAAATGAACTGTTAACAACCCTTATTACTGAGAAAATAATGTCTATAGCTACTGTCATCGAAGAAAAATTACGCGCTGCCTTTTCCCCTTTGCATCTGGATGTTATTAACGAAAGTAATAATCATAATGTGCCGCCAGGTAGCGAATCACATTTTAAAGTAACAATTGTATCAAAAAACTTTGAGGGTGAGCGTTTGATCAAACGTCATCGCGCAGTAAACTCAGTACTTTCAGAAGAGTTGTCTGGAAAAATTCATGCCTTAGCCATGCACACATACACAGAAAAAGAGTGGCACGAATTTTACGCAGATAACACTCCTGAATCTCCCCAATGTGCTGGTGGCGGAAAATAGTTACGCAAACAACACGCTCATTTATTTCTTAACTGCTCGTACCTCTTTAATTTATTAGCAAGGTACAATAGCGAAAATTTATATTATTTATAAAGTTATTCAAAAGGTTTTCTTATGGTAATCAAGCCAAAAATTCGTGGTTTTATATGTACTAATGCTCACCCTGTAGGGTGTGAAGCCCATGTAAATGAACAAATTGCTTATGTAAAAGCACAAGGGGTCAGTGAAAAAGGGCCAAAAAACGTATTAGTTATTGGTGCTTCTACTGGTTATGGCTTAGCTTCACGTATAACGGCAGCCTTTGGTCGTAATGCGAGTACATTAGGTATTTTCTTTGAAAAACCACCTACTGACAAGAAAACAGCCTCAGCTGGTTGGTATAATACGGCTGCTTTTCAAAAAGCGGCAGATGAAGCAGGTATTTATTCAAAAAATATTAATGGTGATGCTTTCTCACATGCAATTAAAGCTCAAGCAATTGAAACTATAAAAGCAGATATGGGAAAAATAGATTTGGTTATCTATTCGCTAGCCTCTCCACGTAGAACGGATCCTGACACAGGTGAAGTTTATTCTTCTACGTTGAAACCCATTGGTGAAAGTGTTACTACAAGAAATTTGAATACATCTAAACGTATAATTGATTCTGTCTCTGTTGAGGCGGCCAATGAAGCCGAAATTCAAGGTACTATTGATGTTATGGGTGGTGCTGACTGGGAATTATGGCTAAATGCGCTAAAAGAAGCTGATGTTTTAGCGCAAGGTGTTAAAACGGTTGCTTATACCTACATAGGTAAAGAACTAACATGGCCAATTTATGGAAAAGCGACTATAGGTAAAGCAAAAGAAGATTTAGACCGAGCAGCCTCCGCTATTAATAGTGCAACTGCTAGCATTAATGGTCAAGCACGCGTTACTTCACTCAATGCCGTAGTAACACAAGCAAGTTCGGCTATTCCTATTATGCCGCTTTATATTTCAGCCATGTTTAAAGTGATGAAAGCTGATGGTAGCTATGAAGGCTGCATTGAGCAAATCGCGAATTTGTTTAAAGAAAATATTTATAGTGATACTCCTCGTCTAGATGAACAAGGACGTTTCCGTCAAAACTATAAAGAATTAGAAGATAGCGTACAGCAACGTGTAACAGATATTTGGAATACGGTAGAAACAGACACAATTGACGAATTGACTGACTATGTTGGCTACCATAATGAGTTTTTAAAATTGTTTGGATTTGGCGTTGAAGGTGTTGATTATGATGCTGATGTTAGTCCTGAAGTTGCAATTAATAACTTAAGTTAACGTATTAATAACTTATGTACTTATTAAAACCGATGTTATGTCGGTTTTTTATATTTAACAGGTTGAGAATAGTAGCAAATTGGTTAAGTTATTTTCCATTAAGAGAAAATAACCTTATAAAATGTGTGGGAATATGTTTTTAGGTGCAAAGCTTACTTGAAGTTTATTTTTTATTATAAACAAAAACTTATATGTGTTTTAGGTGATATTTGTCACATAATGAGTCATTTTTTTAATTGATAAATCATTAAAAACAAGCTTTTGCACCATTTTAGGGTATGAATTACAACTATAGTATAATTTGTCATGAAAATTTGTTAATCGACGTAGAATCATTATGGCTGTTTGTGGTAATATTCGCGCCAGAAAATTTAACTTAGAATCAGTGGGTCTTATTTTTTCATTTGAAAAAATAAGTTCTTTGCTGAAATACACTGAAATCAATTACTTAAATATTTTTGTTATTTGGGTTATGCCAATTATTACAGATGATAAGTCATTGGTTTTTTACTCCCATCAAAAGTAGTGCAAGTGTTTATGATTACAATAAAAGAAGGCTTAGATGTTCCAGTTAAAGGAATACCACAGCAGGTAATCCAAGATGGTCCTTCCATCAAAACTGTTGCAACATTAGGTGAAGAGTTTGTGGGTATGCGACCAACCATGTTTGTTAAAGTGGGTGATCGTGTTAAAAAAGGTCAGGTGATTTTTGAAGATAAAAAGAATCCTGGCGTTAAATTCACAGCTCAAGCTGCCGGTGTTGTTAAAGAAATTAACCGTGGTGAAAAACGTGTTTTGCAATCTGTTGTTATTGATGTTGATGAAGACAGTAATGAGCAAGTCACATTTTCCCATTTCCCTGCCGACCAGTTAGCAACTGTATCACGTGAAATCGTGGTAAATAACTTGATTGACTCTGGTTTGTGGACTGCATTAAGAACTCGACCATTTAGTAAAATACCTGCGGTAGACTCAACACCAATGGCAATTTTTATTAGCGCAATGGATACTAATCCGCTTGCTGCTGATCCAGAAGTTGTTATTGGTGAGCAAGCTGAAGCGTTTAAAAATGGTTTGACTATTTTGTCTCGTTTAACTGACGGTGAAATATTCGTGAGTAAAGCGCCAGATGCAAATATTCCTGTTACGAGTACTGCGCAAGTAAATGAATTTGCAGGTAAGCATCCTGCAGGTTTAGTTGGCACTCATATTCACTTTTTAAAACCTGTTAGTGCAGAAAAATTTGTTTGGCATATTGGTTACCAAGATGTTATTGCCTATGGTAAATTTTTCACCTCGGGAGAGTTAGATAATACGCGTGTTATTTCTCTTGCTGGTCCTGCCGCAAAAAATCCACGCTTAGTACGCACTGTTTTAGGTGCAAGTACCGCTGAATTAACTGCTGGTGAAGCGATTGACGGTGAATTACGTGTAGTTTCTGGCTCATTGTTAATGGGGTCAACTGCAGCAGCCGTACACAGTTATTTAGGGCGTTATCATGTTCAAATCTGTCTGATTCTAGAAGGTCGTGATAAAGAATTTATGGGGTATATGTATCCTGGTCCTAATAAATTCTCAGTAACGCGCGCTTATATGTCTCATTTCTTCCCTAAGAAATTATTCAATATGACAACCACTACCAACGGTAGTGAACGTGCCATGGTACCTATTGGTAACTTTGAACGTGTTATGCCATTAGATATTTTACCTACCATGTTATTGCGTGATTTAGTTGCGGGTGATACTGATACAGCGCAGAAACTTGGTGTTTTGGAGCTAGACGAAGAAGATTTAGCGCTTTGTACATTTGTTTGCCCTGGCAAAACAGATTACAGCGTATATCTTCGTGATTGCCTAACCACAATAGAGAAGGAAGGTTAGTCATGGGCTTGAAAAAGTTTATTGAAGATATTGAGCCGCAATTTGAAAAAGGCGGCAAACATGAGAAGTGGTTTGCATTATATGAAGCCGTTGCTACTGGTTTATTTACCCCCGGGCAAGTAAACAAAGGTAAAACTCACGTACGTGATAGCATCGATTTAAAACGCATTATGATCACAGTATGGCTAGCTGTTTTCCCAGCTATGTTCTTTGGTATGTATAACATTGGCTTCCAAGCGGTTGACGCTTTAGTTGCTGGTTATACACTGCCTGATACTTGGCAAACTGCTTTATTTGCAGCACTAGGTGGAACGCTTAATGCCGACTCTGGTTGGTTTAGCATGATGTTCTACGGAGCCATGTTCTTTTTACCTATTTATGCCGTTACTTTTATTGTTGGTGGCTTTTGGGAAATATTATTTGCGGCAGTACGAGGCCATGAAGTGAACGAAGGTTTCTTTGTTTCTTCAATCTTATTTGCGCTTATTGTTCCTGCCACAATTCCTTTATGGCAAGTCGCTATTGGTATAACTTTTGGTATCGTTATAGCTAAAGAAGTCTTTGGTGGCACAGGTAAAAACTTCTTAAATCCAGCATTAGCAGGCCGTGCATTTTTATTCTTTGCTTATCCTGCTCAAATTTCAGGTGATGCTGTTTGGGTTGCTGCTGATGGTTTCTCTGGTGCTACTGCACTCAGTACTGCTAGCCAAGGCTTAAATGATTATTCATTGAATGCTGATTGGTGGAATGCTTTCTGGGGGTTCATCCCAGGTTCTGTTGGAGAAGTGTCAACATTTGCTATTTTGTTAGGTGGTGCTTATATCCTTTATAAAGGCATCGCTTCATGGCGCATTGTGTTAGGCGTGTTCGGTGGTATGGTCGCAACGGCATTTATCTTTAATGCGATTGGTAGCGATACTAATGCCATGTTTGCAATGCCATGGTACTGGCATTTAGTTGTTGGTGGTTTTGCCTTTGGTATGATGTTTATGGCAACGGATCCCGTTTCAGCTTCTTTCACCAATACAGGTAAATACTGGTTTGGTGCTTTAGTTGGTGTCATGGTTGTGTTAGTTCGTGTTGTAAACCCTGCATTCCCTGAAGGCATGATGTTAGCTATTTTATTTGCTAACTTGTTCGCGCCATTGTTTGACTACTTTGTAGTGCAAGGCAACATCAAACGGAGGCTTGCTCGTAATGTCTAATTCCGATACAAAAAAGAAAGAAACATTTGGCTCAACGCTAGTGTTTGTATTTATTATTTGTTTAGTGTGTGCTGCATTGGTATCTATCTCTGCGGTTGGTTTGAAACCATTACAACAAGCTAACAAATTGCTTGATAAGCAAACAAAAATTCTTGAAGCTTCTGGTCTGCTTGAAAAAGCGGGTTCAGACATTGTTGGCACTTATGCTAAATTTGTTGAAGCGAAAATGATTGACCTAAAAACGGGTAAAATCATTGAAGGTGATACAGACATATTTGACGAGCGTTCAGATGCTCGTGATGTTAGCAAAAGTACTAAACCTGAAAATGATATAGCGGGTCTTAGTCGCCGCGCCGATCGTGCTGTAATTTATCTTGTTAAAAACGACCAACAACAATTAGATACTATTGTATTACCGATTGTAGGCTCAGGTTTATGGGATTTAATGTACGGCTTTATTGGTTTGGCACCAGATTTAAATACCGTTCGTAGTGTTGTTTACTCGGATCTTAAGGAAACTCCAGGATTGGGGGCAGAAGTACTTAATCCTAAGTGGAAAGCCTTATGGCCAGGTAAAAAAATGTATAACGAACAAGGTGAAGCCGCTATTCACTTAGTTAAAGGCGGCGCTAAACCAGGTGATGTTAATGGTGTTGATGCGTTGTCAGGTGCCACATTAACCAGTAATGGTGTTACTCGAACTTTACAATTTTGGTTAGGTGACGAAGGCTATGGTCCGTTCGTTACTAGGTTCAAAGAGGGAGGGCTTAACTAATGTCTTCAGATAATAAAAAAGTTCTATTTGGACCTGTTGTAGATAACAATCCAATTGCACTACAAGTATTAGGGGTATGTTCTGCATTGGCCGTAACTAGCTCTATGGCAAATGCTTTAGTTATGACTGTTGCAGTAATGTTAGTAACTGCATTTTCAAACTTGTTTATCTCAATTATTCGTAATCAAATACCATCAAGTGTGCGTATTATTGTACAAATGGCAATTATAGCCTCGCTTGTAATCGTGGTTGACCAAGTTTTGAAAGCTTTTTCGTATCAATTATCGAAAGAGTTATCAGTTTACATTGGTTTGATCATTACCAACTGTATCGTTATGGGGCGTGCTGAAGCTTTTGCTATGAAAGAAAAGCCTGGTGTGAGCTTTTTAGATGGTATTGGTAATGGTTTAGGCTATGGTGCTGTTTTGATGATTGTTGCTTTCTTCCGTGAGTTATTAGGTTTTGGTACGCTTTTTGGCATCGAAATTTTACAATTAACGCAAAACGGTGGTTGGTATCAAGGTAACGGCTTATTAGTATTACCTTTTAGTTCATTCTTCATTATTGGTTTAACCATCTGGGCAATTCGCCAATGGAAACCAGAACAAGTTGAGAAGGATTGATCATGGAACATTATTTAAGTATTTTTGTTAAAACCATTTTCATTGAGAATATGGCATTAAGCTTTTTCTTAGGTATGTGTACCTTTTTAGCTGTGTCTAAAAAGGTTAGTACCGCTATTGGCTTAGGTGTTGCCGTTGTGGTGGTATTAGGTTTAGCTGTTCCTGCTAACCAAATTATATACCAAGCTATTTTGGCGCCAGGTGCGTTAGATTCAGTGATGGGTATAACTGACCCGAAAGAGTCGATTGATTTAAGCTTTTTATCTTTTATTACCTTTATTGGTGTGATTGCCGCTTTAGTACAAATTTTGGAAATGATTTTAGATAAATATTTCCCTGCTTTGTACCAAGCACTTGGTATTTTCTTACCTTTAATTACGGTTAACTGTGCAATTTTTGGTGCGGTTTCATTTATGGTTGCTAAAAACCTTAACCTTGGTGAAAGTGTTGTTTACGGCATTGGCTCAGGTGTAGGTTGGATGTTAGCGATTGTATTGATGGCGGGTATTCGTGAGAAAATGAAATATTCTGACGTACCTAATGGCCTTAAAGGTTTAGGCATTACATTTATCACAGCTGGATTGATGGCCTTCGGGTTTCTATCTTTCGGTGGTATTTCACTGTAACGATTTAGATAAATAAATAAGGAAGGTCGATGGAAATTATTCTCGGCGTATCGATGTTCACAGCGATAGTGCTTGCCTTAGTATTAGTAATTTTATTTGCTAAATCTAAGTTAGTATCAAGCGGTGACGTAACGATTAGTATAAATGGCGATCCAGACAAGTCAGTAACAACTGCTGCGGGTGGCAAATTATTAGGTGCGTTAGCTGATAAAGGTATTTTTATACCTTCAGCTTGTGGTGGCGGTGGTACTTGTGGCCAATGTCGTGTACATGTACATTCAGGTGGTGGTGATATATTACCAACTGAAGAAGGGCATATTACTAAACGTGAAGCAAAAGAAGGTTGTCGTCTTTCATGTCAGGTTGCTGTTAAGCAAGACATGGAAATTGAAGTAGAAGACGAAATTTTTGGTGTTCAACAATGGGAATGTGAAGTTATCTCTAACGATAACAAAGCAACGTTCATTAAAGAGCTAAAACTTAAAATTCCTAATGGTGAATCAGTACCATTTAAAGCGGGTGGTTATATCCAAATTGAAGCACCTGCTTATCATGTTAAATACAGCGATTTTGATATCGATGAACAATACCGTGGTGACTGGGAACATTTTGGTTTCTTCGACGTAGAGTCAAAAGTAGATGAGCCAACTTTGCGTGCTTATTCAATGGCAAACTATCCTGAAGAGGAAGGCATTATTATGCTGAATGTGCGTATTGCTACGCCGCCTCCAGGAAAATTACATTTGCCAGCGGGTAAGATGTCATCATTTATCTTTAGCTTAAAGCCTGGTGATAAAGTAACTATTTCTGGTCCGTTTGGTGAATTCTTTGCCAAAGAGACTGATGCAGAAATGGTATTTATTGGTGGTGGTGCTGGTATGGCGCCAATGCGCTCACACATTTTTGACCAACTTAAACGTCTTAAATCAAAACGTAAAATGAGTTTCTGGTACGGCGCACGTTCATTACGTGAAATGTTCTACGAAGATGATTATAATGGTTTAGCGGCTGATAATGATAACTTTGAATGGCATGTGGCGTTGAGTGATCCTCAACCAGAAGATAACTGGGATGGTATGACTGGTTTTATTCACAACGTTCTTTATGAAAACTACTTGAAAGATCATGAAGCGCCAGAAGATTGTGAATACTACATGTGTGGGCCACCAATGATGAATGCTGCGGTTATTCACATGTTGAAAGATCTTGGTGTAGAAGACGATAATATTCTATTGGATGACTTCGGCGGTTAATTAGGCATAATTTTTTGCTATTTCGCCCTATAGCTGCATCGAAGGTGCTCATTGACTAGCGTCAACTTTGCGCCTTCTTTTTGCTCTAGAACGAACTATCTGCAAATTAAGCTAATTAGAAATCTATATAAAGACGACCTAGGTCGTCTTTATTATTTAACAAATGAAATTAAAACTAGTTTTATTCGTTAAATAATAAATTTGGAAAACTCAAATGAATAAAATCAAACAAATACTTATAGTGTTGTTAGCTGTCAGTATATCGGCTTGCTTTCCTAGTAATAATTCAGGAAAAACAGAAGTACACCTGCAAGGTCGTACAATGGGGACTACTTATAATATTAAGGTGGTTTCGACACCTGAAGAAGTAGAAGCGCTGCAATTGCATTCACAAATTGATGCTCGACTAAAACAAGTCAATCAAGTCATGTCAACTTACATACCTGATTCAGAAATATCACGTTTTAATAAGTCTACGTCTCTTGAACCCGTCGAAGTGTCTGACGGTTTTGCTCGTGTTTTAAGTGAATCTATTCGTTTAGGTGAACTAAGTGATGGTAAACTAGATATTACCGTTGGACCATTAGTTAATCTTTGGGGGTTTGGTCCCGATTTACGTCCTGAAACTGCGCCAAGTGATGAATTGATAGCGAGTACTCGCGCTCGCGTTGGATTAAAAAGACTTCATTTAAACGGTACTCAATTGTCTAAGGATATTCCTAACCTGTATATTGATTTATCGACTACTGCTAAAGGCTATGGTGTTGATGTTGTGGCGGAATTGATTGAAGCCAATGGTATTACTAACTATTTGGTAGAAATAGGTGGTGAGATGCGTTTAAGAGGATTTAAGCATACTGGTGAACTTTGGGCTATCGCTATTGAGAAACCTATTTTTGATCCTTCAGGTGAACATAGGGCAGTTCAACAGGTTATTATTCCTAAAGATAATGCAGTTGCTACATCAGGCGATTACCGAAATTATTTTGAAAGTAATGGGCAGCGTTTTTCACATATTATTGATCCCGTCACAGGTAAACCTATAAACCATAACCTAGTATCAGTTACTGTGATAGCACCATCGTCAATGACAGCAGATGGTTTGTCGACAACTTTAATGGTGATGGGAGCAGAGGAAGGTTTAGCCTTTGCCATTAAAAATGATTTAGCGGCATTGTTTGTTTCTAAATCTGAAAATGGCTTTACTGAGCAATTTACGGTAAAATTTAAACAATATTTGAAATAATTGTCACTTAATTTCAATCTAACAATTTCACGAATTATTTATAGGCGTGTATATATTATGATGATTTTTTTAATCACTTTTGGTTTTTTCCTGGTCGTTGGCGCAGCGATGGCAGTTGGTTATATCTTTCAAAAGAAAACCTTAGCAGGAAGCTGTGGTGGCTTAGCTAGCGTTGGTATTGAAAAAGAATGTAATTGCGATAATCCGTGTGAAAAACGACAAGAGCGCGAGCGTATAGCAGAGTTAAATACTAATAAAGAACAACAGAACTTTCAAAATAGAATAGAAGTTGAAAACTTGTAGTGATGTCGAGCAATTGTTGAAGTGAATAGCTAAGATTTAAATAGGAAGGGTGGTAACTTACATTTGACTCAATTCCGTTATTGAAGCAGCAGAAGCGTTAGCGCTTTCTTTTGAATACCCGCCAGCCCCAAGAAAAACAGCAGGAATCTTTAACTCTTTCAACCGTGAAAGAGTTAAAAGCTCCCTTTTTACTACATCATCTATAGTTAAATTCATACCACCCAACTTATCAGTTTTAAGTACATCGGTTCCTGCGACTATAAATGCTATTTTATAATTTTCAGTTAATTTATTTAATGCTTTTTGATAAGAGGATAAATATTGTTCTGACATTACACCTGAAGGCAAGGGGACTGGAAAGTTTATTCGCCTAAGGGTTGAATGAGTTAATGGGTAGATTGATTCATTGTAAACATCAAGTATTTTTATTTTATCATTATCCATAAACGTTCTAGCGTTGCCATTGCCATGATGGGCATCTGTATCAATAATTAATACATTATCTTCTGACGATAACTCACCTGATTTTATTAATTCTTGGTATGTTATACCTATATCATTATATATACAGAAACCTTCCATACTGTGTTGACTTGCATGGTGATAACCACCTGCAAGGTTCCAACAATATTCACCTGTGATTGCTAGTCTTGCTGCTTTTAAAGTCGCATTAACCCCGCACCTCATAGGTAAAAGGACTTTTTTATCTAAATAGTTAAAATTAACAAATGGTATATTTGGAACTTCTAACGCTCTCATAACTGGTACTTTTTCAACTATGAGCATCCGAACAAGTTCATTTGTAAATTCATTGATTATATCCATAGATATGGGTGGTATAGATGAATGTATTTCTAAATTTTTATTTGAATTTATAAAATTAAATATTTTTTTAAATTTAAGTCCATCAAACGGGTGTAAGTAGTTCAAAACACCTAAGTCAATATTAAATTTATCATCATAAAACACATGTATCATACTAACTCTCTCGCATATCTTAATACCTGCTCTGGAGTCCAAATACCATATCCTATAACTGAACCTAATTTACCATATTCTTTAGCTCTTGGAGTAAAACTTGGTTTAGTGGCTCCTGCTTGTAAACATTGGGCTACTATATGAGAACAATTATTTCGTGCTACTTGATATCTAGGAGTGGAGATTTGAAGATCTTTTATAAAATTTAGAATCACTTTTTCATCTAAATTATTAACTATAATCGTTATTGGTTGTCGGTTTCCTTCGTTATAAATATCATCTTCAAGACTTGTCATAAAAGATCCTGGTTGGCTTCTTTTAATTTTTAAATCTTTTTTTACAGCATTTCCTTCAGGCCAAAAACTAATATAAGTTGTGCCTATTGTTAACGAAGCATGACCAATATGAGTCTCATTTTTTGTCCATACATGTATTCTTACCATTTTATCGTCCTTAATATTTTTTAAATTATTTGTAACTTTTACAATTTAAGCCATTCCCTTGATCAACAGTTAATGAACATATAATCAGCTTCATTAGTGCTTTCATCAAGTACATTATGACTATATTATTATTTTTTTCAATACTCTTGCCTTTTTATCGATTAGCGTTAAATTAAGCCATGAAAAAGTTAACTTATAAAGTTATTAATTTTAGCTATTATCCCAGTCGAATCTAGTCCTAACTCCTGATGAACCTCTTCTTGCGTACCATGTTTAACAAAGTGATCAGGAATGCCTATATTTAGGATTCTAATCGCTTCACCTTGCGATAGAATATATTCATTGATAGCAGAGCCAGCACCGCCTGCGATGGCATTGTCTTCAATGGTTACAATAACGTCATGGGTTTGATGAAGTTCATTAATAAGCTGTACATCAAGTGGTTTAACAAAGCGCATATCAACCAGTGTTGCACCAAGTGCTACAGCAGCTTTGTGTGCTTCTGCCAACATAGTGCCAAAGCTTAAAATAGCTATTTTATTCTGCTCAGCTTGAGTTTTATTAATTATTCTACCTTTACCTATTTCAATAACCTCATCAACCGTTGGCAAGGTTTCACCCGTACCATTTCCTCGCGGATAACGTACTACCGTTGGGGTGCTTGCTTTGTGCCCAGTATTAAGCATTAATTGGCATTCACGCTCATTGGCGGGTGCCATAATTGTTAGGTTTGGAATACAGCGTAAAAAGCTTAAATCGAATAATCCTTGATGTGTTGCGCCATCAGCACCGACAACGCCAGCTCTGTCTACTGCAAACATCACAGGCAAGTTTTGAATAGCAACATCATGAATTAATTGATCATAACCACGTTGCAGAAAGCTTGAATAAATAGCGACAACAGGATGTTGACCACCAATAGCTAAACCAGCAGCATAAGTTACCGCATGCTGCTCAGCTATGGCAACATCATAATATTGATCAGGAAAACGTTGGCTAAACTCAACCATACCAGAGCCTTCTCGCATGGCGGGTGTAATAGCGACGAGTTTCTTGTCAACCTCAGCCGTTTTACATAACCAATCACCAAAAATTTGCGAGTAAGTTGGTAAAGAAGCTTTTGCTTTAGGTAAGTTATCATCACTAGGATTAAATTTGGGTACAGCATGATATTTAATGGGATCTTGTTCGGCTGCTTGGTAACCCTTACCTTTCTTGGTGGCTATATGCAGAAGCTGTGGTCCTTTTAAGCCTCGCATGTTTTTTATTGTATCAACGAGCCCATTAACATCATGACCATCAATAGGGCCAATATAATTGAAACCTAGCTCTTCAAAAAATGTACTAGGCACAACCATGCCTTTTAAATGTTCTTCTGCACGGCTTGCTAATTCTTTGATAGGAGGAATATTGTTCAGTAAACGTTTACCGCTTTCTCTAATTCCCGTATACAGGCTACCTGAAAGCATTCTGGCAAAGTGATTGTTTAATGCGCCCACATTTTCTGATATAGACATCTCATTATCGTTCAAAATAATTAGCATGTCTTTTTTAATATCACCTGCGTGATTAAGCGCTTCAAAAGCCATGCCCGCTGTCATTGCCCCATCACCAATAACGGCGACTGTTTTTCTATTTAGCCCTTCTTTTTCTGCTGCTACTGATAAACCAAGCGCAGCAGAAATGGAAGTACTTGAATGGCCTACACTTAACGTATCGTATTCGCTTTCTTCACGCCAAGGAAAAGGATGTAAACCATCTTTTTGTCTTATAGTATGAAGTTGATCACGGCGTCCTGTTAAAATTTTATGGGGATAAGCTTGATGACCCACATCCCATATTAGATGATCAAAAGGTGTGTTATATACGTAATGCAAAGCAACGGTTAGCTCTATAGTACCAAGACCCGAAGCAAAGTGACCACTACTCTTACTGACTGAATTTAATAAAAACCTGCGTAACTCATTACTGACTCGCGGCAACTGATCTTGTGGGATGTTACGCAAGTCTTTAGGCGAATTAATTTGGGCAAGCAATGGGTAGTCAGCAAGATTTGTCATAGTTTTTCTATAGTTAAATTATGTGTTAACTGATTTATTATTTTAATACTTTTATTTAATAGCTACGTTTAACAATGAATGTAGCAAAATCAGCTAAGGATTGTGTATTGTAAGGCAAACTCGCCAAAGCTTGAAGTGCTTGTTGAAATAAGTTTTCAGCTTTTTGCTGTGCTCCTTGTAAACCAAGCAGTGCAGGGTAAGTGCTTTTATTGGAGGCAAGATCAGAACCCGTGGGCTTTCCGAGTTGCTCTTGGGTTGATGTTATATCAATAATATCATCTTGAACTTGATAAGCTAATCCAATAAGTTGGGCGTACTGTTTAAATGCTTGCTTCTCTTGTGTTGAAATATGTGGGGCACACTCAGTAGCCATTAGTACTGAAGCCTCAAGTAATGCACCTGTTTTCAATGAATGCAAGGTTTCTAGTTGTTCTAAATTAATTTGTTCATCTGTTGCGGCTAAATCTAACGCTTGTCCACCACACATGCCTTGGTAACCAGCGGCAGAAACGAGTTGTTGAATTAATTTAAGCTGCTTAGGCTTTATTGCCTCAGAAAAATTATGGTTGGCTAGAATATCAAATGCAAGCGTTTGTAAACTATCACCAGCAAGAATGGCTGTGGCTTCATCAAACGCCTTATGACAGGTTGGTTTTCCACGTCTTAAATCATCATCGTCCATGGCGGGTAAGTCATCATGTAATAGCGAGTAAGCATGTATACATTCTATAGCCCCAGCTATACCATCAAGATCATGTAAGCTAACACCGAGTGCTTCGCCTGTTATATAGGCTAAATAAGGACGAATACGTTTACCACCAATTAATAGTCCGTAACTCATCGCTTGATGGAGTCTTTTATCATTGATAGGTAGTTGCTCAAGTTGCTGTGCTAAAAATTGGTTAATACGTTCCTGTAAAAGCTCATGGTTAGTTAATATACTCACGAACGTTCACCTGAAGAAATACTATTTTCAGGTAAATCGAATTCTTGAAGCTGCTGCTCACCATTTTTCTCAAGCAGTATTTTTACTTTTTGTTCCGCAGATTGAAGTTTGTTTTGACTTAATTTACTTAAGGTTAAACCTTTTTCAAATAATGCCATAGACTCTTCTAAATCTAGGTCGCCATGCTCTAAATTTTGAACAATACTATCTAACTCATTAAGAGACTCTTCAAAACTCAAATTTTCTAATTTCTTTTTCGCCATTTTTGACCTTCTTTTTAAACAACAGCTTGCTTATACCAAGTTGATTAAGTTCTTTCCCACTTAGCGAGAATTAAAAGGCTTAGAGGCAAGGCATTGATTGAAGAGAATGGTCATTCCCTTGTCAAAATCAATAACGCTGCATATAAGCCTTTACTTTTTATTAGGTACTCGCCCTTTGGGAGCTCACTAGCAAACTGATAACATCAGAAAATTGAAGAAATATAGAATAACTATGTTTACTCAATTTTCCTTGTTCTAAGCTCGCTAATGAAGCTCTGAGTTGGGAAGAAATTTAATCAAATTGGTATTATACACTAGACTCTTTAAACA
>Ga0193955_1000033_pt1 | contig 86032 bp, 74 predicted proteins | sample BB_6_MG_FD_140343 | JGI IMG/M metagenome (GOLD analysis project Ga0193955, IMG submission 140343) | Microbial mat bacterial communities from the Broadkill River, Lewes, Delaware, United States - BB_6_MG | ecosystem: Environmental > Aquatic > Freshwater > River > Microbial mats | place: USA... | reverse complement strand
GGAGAGATTCGAACTCTCGGTACAGTTACCCATACGCATCCTTAGCAGGGATGTGGTTTCAGCCACTCACCCACTCGTCCTATTTGAAGATGGAAATTATAGTGATTGTATCATAATAAATAGCTTAAATAAGTATCTAATTTCAAAAAATACTTTCTCCACTATTTTAAAACTACATCTGTTGCAGTATTTTTCTAACAACTTCAGATGGATCTTTGGCTTGATAAATAGGTCTTCCAACCACTATAAAGTCAACCTTAGCACTCTTGGCATATGCTACATCTGCCACACGTTTTTGGTCACCGGCATCCTCCCCAAAGGGACGAATCCCAGGCGTCAATGTCATAAAATCATCATTCGTGATATTTTTAATAGAATCACTTTCAAAAGCTGAACACACAACACCATCTAAACCACTTTGAGATGCGTCTTTGGCAAACTGGTCAGCCTTAGATCCTATTTTTTCTTCATAAACAGCACTAAATTCTTCTTCTGAAAATGAAGTCAGTGCTGTTACCGCTAAAACAATAGGACGTTTGTCGTATTTTTCTAAGCGTTGCATAACCATTGTCATTGCACGCTTTCCCGCAGAAGCATGTATATTAAACATATCAACACCAAGTCCCATAATAGACTCAGCTGCATCAGCCATCGTATTTGGAATATCGTAAAGTTTTAAATCCAAAAATATTTTAAAATCAGGATTGATTTTTTTAATAGCTTTTAAAAACTCTTCACCATCACGAATATAAGTACGAAGTCCAACTTTTAGCCAAACATTATGTTCTTTTATCTTATCTATGAGGTTTAAGTTTTCTTCTTTTGTGGGTAAATCGAGGGCAACACATAATTCCATAAAATATTTCCTAAAAATAAATTATGAAATTATAGCATTTTGGAACTTAGTAAAAGGTCTTAACCTTTTACCATTGCTTCAATTTTAGCAACAACTGAAGGGTCTTCAAGCGTTGAAATATCTTGAGTAATCTCTTCGCCTTTTGCAATTGAACGTAAAATACGTCTCATAATTTTACCTGAACGCGTTTTAGGTAAACCAGGTGCGAAAATCATGTCATCACATAAAGCGATATTACCGATTTCTTTTTTAATAATTCCATTGATAACTTTTACTTCTTCAACTTCATCAGCAACACCATCATCGCTTTTTAGAACAATGTATGCGAAGATACCCTCACCTTTTAACTCATGAGGCTTACCAACAACTGCAACTTCTGCTACATTGTCATGTTTTTTGATCGCTGCTTCAACTTCAGCTGTTCCCATACGGTGACCCGATACATTGATAACATCATCCGTACGACCTGTAATAGTAATATAACCGTCTTCATCGTAGTTTGCACCATCACCTGTAAAGTAAACTGGTTGACCATCTTTCTTCACATCACCAAAGTAAGATTTTTTAAATCTTTCTTCATCACCCCATACACCACGAATCATTGATGGCCAAGGTTTAGTAATACACATATATCCACTCTCACCCTCACCAACTTTTTCACCTGTTTGAGGATCTAAAATCTCACCCATAATACCTGGTAATGGAAGAGTTGCACAAGCTGCTTTAATTGGTGTAGCACCTGGAAGTGGAGAAACAACATGTCCACCTGTTTCTGTTTGCCAATATGTATCAACAATAGCACATTTAGAAGCACCAACTTCTTCATAGTACCATTTCCATGCTGGAGGATCAATAGGCTCACCAACTGTTCCAAGAACTTTAAGAGATGAAATATCGTATTTTGCAGGTTCATTTTCACCCATTTTATGTAGTACACGAATAGCAGTAGGAGCTGTGTAAAACTGATTTACTCTATGATTTTCAACCATTGCCCAAGGACGACCAGCATCTGGATAAGTAATAACACCTTCAAACATTACCGTCGTTGCTCCCATTGCAAGTGGACCATAAACAATGTAAGTATGACCTGTAATCCAACCAACATCGGCAGTACACCAGTATGTGTCATTCTCTTTTACATCAAATACCCATTCCATAGTCATTTGAGCCCAAAGAATATAACCTGCTGAGTTATGTTGAACACCTTTTGGTTTACCAGTAGAACCTGATGTATAAAGTAAGAACAATGGATCTTCAGCATCCATAACTTCTGCTTCACATACCGCTGATTTATTTTTAATAAGTTCATTATAAGAATAATCACGTCCAGCTACCCACTCAACATCTTCATGGTTACGCTCAACAATAAGAACTTTCTCAACTGGAGAACCTTCAGTAATAGCCGCGTCTACAACTGGCTTTAACATATAAGGTTTTGTTTTTCTAAATGCACCATCAGCCGTAATAACCACTTTAGCTTCTGCATCTTCAATTCTATCTTTAAGTGCTTCAGCTGAGAACCCACCAAATACTATCGAGTGAATAGCCCCAATACGAGCACATGCAAGCATTGCATAAGCAGCTTCAGGAATCATTGGCATATAGATCACAACTCTATCGCCTTTTTTAACACCAAAATCCTCTTTTAAAAGGTTAGCGAATCTGTTTACATGTTTAAAAAGATCTAAATAAGTGATAGTTTGAACATCACCTCTATCTCCTTCAAAAATAATTGCTGCTTTGTTTTTACGAGTATCTAAATGTCTATCAATACATTGATGAGCAACATTTAATTTACCTCCATCAAACCATTTTGCAAATGGCATATTAGAATCATCTAAAACATCTGTAAATGGCTCAAACCAATCAATTTTTTCTTTAGCAAAATGACCCCAATAACCTTCGTAGTCTTCCATTGCCCAATCTTGTAATTCATTGTACTCACACATATTTTTGATAGCTGCATTTTTTGCAAACTCTTTATTTGGTTTAAAAACTGGCTTTTTATCTGACATTCGTATTTCCTTTTATTAATTTTAAATATATCATTGCAGTCATGATAGCATCATTTACTGCATTATGGGCACCCATATCTGGTATGCCACAATCATTAAGTATTGTATCAAATCTCAAATCAATATTACCTTGAGGGATGAACTCAATTTTCTGATTATAGTAAACTTCAGAAACCTCAATTTGTTGATTTGGAAGTTTGATTCCAAGTAGGGGTTTTACATACTTATTTATCATTGCTACATCAAACTCTAAGTAATACCCAACTAGCGGACGAGATCCAATAAACTCTAAAAATTCTGGAATCACTTCCAAAATAGTTTTAGCATTGATGAGATCCACCTCTCTAATTCCATGAATCTTTGTACTTTCACCACTGATTGAACAAGAGTTTTGAACAAACATTTCAAACGTTTTAGATGTTATTATTTTATTGTCTTTAATCTTAACAGCCCCTATAGACAAAATATCGTTTTTTTTAGGGTTAAGTCCTGTTGTTTCTGTATCAAAAACAACATATTCTCCGCTGGTGTCTTCATCAAATAAAAATCTATATTTATCATCTTTTAGACGTTTAAAATTTCTTTGTCTGAAATAATTTGAAATATATTCCTTAAACATCAGACAACCATATTTAGGTGAAAGTGAAAACTCATAAATTTTTTAAATTTATTCACAATTTTAAAACTGTCTTTTAGTAAATCCCGTTGATTCTTTTCCAGATTACTTGGATTTACGTAGTTTTCATCTTTATCTAAGCTTTGAGCATCAAGTCTAACTGCACTCAATGTATCAAAACTTTCAATCAGTTCTGTTGCGAAATTCTTATCTATAATACCTTGGTTATTTAATGCTTTTATACGCTCTACTGTATTAGTGTGTTGCACTTCATGTTGTAAAGAAAGTGTTCTTATACCATGTACCAGAGCAAAAATCCCCCCTTTTTTAATATCTAGTTTGTTGTTATGTGACTTATCTGTCACAAATGAACTAAACATAGACAATGGTGTTTCAAAGTTTAGTACTGCTTTAGCCATATGTGCTAAAACATCATCACGTGAATGGAAGTTAGCATAAATATACCCATTGACTTCATCCAACAACTTAGCATTACCTGCAGCAACACTCGCATCTAAAATAATACTTAAGGTTTGAAGTTTAGATTCTTCCATAGAATTTGCCAATGACTTTACTAAAGTTTTATACCCATTAACATCACGACGCCAAAACTCATTTGACACCATCACATCACCTTCACAAATTGGAAAGCCAAGTTCTAAAAGGTACCCATTTAATTTTTTCATAGGTTCACTAAAAAGTTCAACATCCATACCATCTTCTATGATCAACGCATTATCTTGATCCGTTTTAATGATTTGCTCCCCTCTTCCTTCACTACCTAATACTACTAAACAACATTTAGACTGAAGTTCTTGAGGAACAACCATGGTAAATAACTTTTTATATACCTTAATATTCAAGGTAGAAACAAGTTTCGTAATATAACGTGTTTTTACCCCTTTTGTTTTTAAAATAGTGATCAAATTGTTTAAATCTTCTTCAATATCTTTAAGGTCATCAATTGTTAATGCTTTATCGATTTGAACAGCAATTAGATGAGAGTGATTTGCAAAATAAGAGAGTAGATCCAGTTGTTCTAAAACACCTGATATTTTACCATTTTCAGTTACAACGAGTCTTTTTATTTCATTGTGTGTCATTAATAATAAAGCATTAAATAAAAAATCATTTATATCAATAGACACAATACCTGCGGTTGAAATTTTAGAAATTTTTTCATTTACATCAAGCCCTGCTAAAAGTACTTTCTCTTTTAGGTCGGTATCGGTTACAATTTCATGTTCTTCTTCATTTTCAACAATGATTACTTTAGCTTTTAATTCACTTTGTTTTTTCAAAGCATCTAAAATACTTGTGTCTTGATCCACTAAACACGCTTCATGAAGATAAATATCTGTAATTTTTGCCATTAAAAATGGAGTGAGTTCACTTTGTGTGTCATGGTGTTTTAAATTTTGATGACGTGATACAAAATCTTGTAAAAAATAACCTTGAACGCGCTTATCTTGCATAAGGTCTAAAAAGTCTTCTTTTTTAATCTCATAACAAATTAAATCTTCATCAACCACAAATTTGGCATCTGTTTTTGAGTAGATTAACGCATCTGCATCAAAACTATCTCCAGAAGAATAAACGTTATGAACTTCTTCATCAATATACTCAGTAACAGAGCCTTTAATTATAATGTAAAATGCAATAGAGGGAAGTGTTTTGGATATTAGAAGTGTGTCTTTAGTATAATAGGCAATGTCAATTTTACCCATGAGGTTGTCTAAGTCTTTTTCCCCTAAGAGGTCAAACGGGTGTATCGATTTTATTAATTTTCTCTGGTCAAGTATACTCAAAAAAAGTTCTCCAAAAAGTTTAAAAAAATAATAGATGGGCCAAAACCCACCTATAAACTAAATTAGAAATTATATCCGCCCCTTTTTGAGGCGGATTAACATTGCTGTTAATGCTCTGAAGCACCTTCAGCACCAATACCAGTTTGAGATCTTACATATTGAGCCTCAAACGCTTCCATCTCTTTTTCAGCCTGATCAGATTTGTCAGTTACTGAGAAGAACCAAATCGCAATAAACGATACAGTTACAGAGAATAATGCTGGGTATTTATAAGGGAAGATAGCTTCTTCATTTCCTAAAATTTGAACCCATACAATTGGACCTAATATAACAAGTAATACAGCAGTTGCTAGACCTAAAGACCCACCAAGTACAGCACCACGAGTTGTTAATTTTTTCCAATACATTGATAACATTAATACCGGGAAGTTAGCCGATGCAGCAATAGCAAATGCTAAACCAACAACGAATGCGATATTTTGTTTCTCAAATGCGATACCCATGATAATAGCAACAACACCTAAAGCAACAGTAGCCATTTTAGATACTTGCATCTCTTTCATAGAATCAACTTCACCTTTTTTGAATACCGAAGCATAAAGGTCATGTGAGATTGCTGATGCACCTGCAAGTGTAAGACCCGATACAACTGCTAAGATTGTAGCAAACGCAACCGCAGATATAAAACCTAAGAAGAAATCACCACCAACAGCATGTGATAAGTGAATAGCAGCCATATTGTTTCCACCAAGAATTGGAGAACCACCAGATACCGCTTGTTTAGCTACATCTAAATACTCAGGGTTAGTGTAAACCATAACGATAGCACCAAAACCGATGATGAAAGTTAAAATATAGAAATAACCAATAAAACCTGTTGCATAGAAAACTGATTTACGCGCTTCTTTTGCATCACTAACTGTAAAGAATCTCATTAAAATGTGTGGAAGACCAGCTGTACCAAACATTAGTGCTACTGCAAGTGAGATAGCTGAAATTGGATCAGATACAAGTCCACCCGGGCTCATAATATCAATAGTACCAGTGTTTTTCATCTCTACTGCTTGACCAAACAATGAAGCAAATGAGAAATCATAATGTGCCATAACAGCTACTGCCATAAATGTTGCACCTGAAAGTAAAAGGAAAGCTTTAATGATCTGTACCCATGTAGTAGCAAGCATACCACCAAATGTTACATAAAGTACCATCAATACACCAACTAAAATAACAGCTATTTCGTAGTTAAGACCAAATAATAGTTGAATAAGTTTACCAGAACCAACCATTTGAGCGATTAAGTAAAGAATAACAGTTGCAATAGAACCAGAAGCCGCTAATGTACGGATAGGACCTTGACGTAATCTATAAGATGCAACGTCTGCAAATGTGTACTTACCTAAGTTTCTTAAAGGTTCAGCAATTAAGAAAAGGATAATAGGCCAACCAACTAAGAAACCAATAGAATAGATAAGTCCATCGTAACCTTTTAAGTAAACAAGGCCAGAAATTCCTAGGAATGATGCTGCTGACATAAAGTCACCGGCAATTGCCATACCATTTTGAAAACCAGTGATACCACCACCAGCAGTATAAAAATCTTTAGCAGATTTTGTACGTTTAGCAGCCCAGTATGTAATACCTAATGTACCACCAACGAATATTAAGAACATGATAATTGCAGACATATTAAGTCCTTGTTTAGCAACTTCACCTTCTATAGCACCACCAGCCATAACAGCTGCAGCACCTAAAATTAAAAATAAGAATACTCTATTAAACATATTAGTCCTCTCCAACTGATTTTTTAACAGCGTTATTTAAGTCATCAAACTCACTGTTAGCTCTTTTTGTATAAATACCTGTTAAGGCAAATGCAAAAATAATAATAGCTATACCTAATGGAATACCAACTGTCGTTACTGAATCACTACTCAAGGGAGTACCTAGTGCAGACGGGTTAAATGCAATGGTTAAAATAAATGTAAAATACACTACTAACATTGCGATTGAAAGTTTTATAGCAAAAGCAGTTCTAGTTTTCACTAGTTTTTGATAATCTGGATTTGCTTTGATCTGTTCAACAAGTTCTTTGTTCATCTTTTTTTCCTTATATTAAATTTGGAATCCCCAGAAAATCTGGGAATTTAATTAAAAATTATAGTTAGCTATAAATCTGTACTCTGACCAATCTCTTCCATTTGTAAAGTCTGTTGGAAAGTTACCACGTAAACGAAGTCCAAGATTTTTAACTGAAGCTGGAGCATATTTAATATCAAATCCAGGTTCTTTAGTTTCTATAGCACCTAAACCGCTATTAGCATCTAAATCGAATGTAGCATAGTAACCTGTAGCTGATACATTTGCACCCATGTCTTTAAAATTATAAGAAGCAGCTATTTTTGTAGCTTTAGTACCTGCAATAAACATATGACGTGTTACCATACCTTGCGTATATGCTGGTATTCCACCCCATGGAGTAACAGTAGAGCTTTCTACGTTCTCAGCTGCACTGTCAGCTTCACTTTGTACTGAGTAAGCTACATAAGCAGTTAAATTTTCTACTTTAGCACCAAGTTTAACACCAAAAAATGTACTATCAAGGTCACCTACACCATACTTTTCACCAATAGCATTTTCTTTAATTATTTGTGCTGCAGCAAAAGGTTTTACTGTGTCACTTAACATACATTTCCAAGAAAGTGAAGCGTCGGCATAAACAATATTTGCAATATCATGCGCAATATAATCCCAAAGTTGAGCTTTGAAAGCACCATTTTTATATGCAGCAGCCACAACAGATACACCATTAGTTTCTTCACCAACAGCCCAATTACCCATATTTGTAAATTGACCTTGATATTTAGCAGTATTACCAGCAACAGCTGTATAACCACCCGTTGCACCTACAGCACCACCATTGTACGCATTAGAAAATGAACCAGCTGCAAATTGAGTAACATGCCCAGCGATTAACGTTGTGTTTTTAACATCACTGTTAATTACAAGATACGCTTCAAACAAGTTTGGTAACATTCTTGCATCATCAGCACCAGCCATAGGAGTAGCTAGTTTTTGACGACCTGCTTTAAACACAGTATTTCCAGTTTTGTACTGTAAATATGCTTCACCAAGTATTGAATACGCATCACCTGAGTTACTAACAAGAGTTTTATTAATACCCATAGCATCATCTTCCAAACTACTTAACATACCATTTGTCGTGTAAAACGCCGTACCTAAACTTAGACCCTTATAGTCTGCTGTTTCAAACTTTAAATGACCACCTAAAGCAGTACCAATTTGTTTACCTGCTTTTGTGTTATCATCACGATTAATATGAAACATTCTAATCTGACCACTCGTCTTACCTTCACTAAACATTGAAGATAAATCTTCAGCTGCTTGAACATTTATAGAACCCATAAGTCCTAAAGCCATTGCACTTAATGCTATTCTTTTCATCCCATTCCTTCTATTAGAAATTATTAACACTCTAATAGTAAAATTCAAAAATAGCATGAACGTAGCATTGTTGCTATTTTGTAATATTTGGATAAGAAAAAATTATTATGGGAATTTTTGTAACATTAGCTAAATTGTGTTGATATTTCTTTAAGTTTTAAAGCTTTTTTTGAAAAAAAATGTATAGTTTGGTAACACTATGGTTTTTCTATCATGTATCCCATACCCCGTATATTTAAGATAACGTCCTCTTTGAGGGTCTTTTTAAGTCGGTTAACCTCTGCACGTATAGTAGCATTGTCTACAAAAGCTTCTGTCCATATGTACTCACTAAATTGCTCAAAATCAACCACCATACCACGGTTACGAGCAAGTAGATCGATAATCTGAGATTGTCTTTTAGTCAAAGTTTGAGGTTCATTGTTAAAGAGTAACAGTGAATGTTCTTGATCGTATGAGTAATGTTTGGATATTCTGAGGTGAACACGAGGAACATCGTTTGATATTTTAACCCTGTCTATTCTTAGTGCTAATTCTTTAAGATGGAACGGTTTTTTTAAATAGTCATAACATCCTAAGTCATACGCACGCGAAATATCTTCAATATCCACAAGTGCACTAATATAAATTGCGGGTGAATGGATCTTAAGTTCATGTACTTTTTCTAAAAAACTCAACCCATCCATCCCGGGTACATTTATATCTAAGATTAACAGATCATAAGCGCATATTTTGATCGCTTTAAGAGCATCAAGTCCATCCACGAATGTTTCAACAATATGCCCTTGTGCTTCTAAAAACTCACATATTGATTCATTAAGCATCAATTCATCTTCAAGCAATAATATTTTCATCTATTCCCCCATCATCTTAAAAGCATACGAAAAAATTGTTTTTTCTTCATCTGAACTTACTTTGATTTCAACACCCTCTTCATCACATATATTTCTTACCATTTGTAACCCAAGTCCAAAACCTTCTCGATTTTTTTCTTCTCGGTAGTAGGCATCAAAGACTTTTTCTATGTCTTTAATAGCTTTTGACTTACTTGCCATTGAAAACTCTACATTGGATCCAAGCTGTTTTAAGTCTACAGTAATTATCTCACCTGCGAGTGTATATTTAATAGCATTGGTAATGGTGTTATCCACAATTCTTTGTAACTTTGTTTTATTAAAATATATGTGCAAATTTTCATCTTTAATATTATAATTAAAACTTACTTTAGACATGGTAGCTACATCTGTAAAAAAGTCTATTCTATATGCTATGTATTCTATTATATTAATAACAGACTTTGGGTATTCAACTTGATCTTTTTTAACCAAATAACTTAAATCATCGTAGATACTAAATATATTTTTCACCGCTGCTTCTATCTTTTTTAAATGTTTATCTTTTTCATTTTTCATGGTATAGAGTTCTATAGAGGTAAGTATGACACTTAAAGGAGTGTTTGTTTCATGTACGGTGTAACGTAAAAAATTCTTTTGTGCATCTAAGATCTCTTCTGAAAACTCTTTTTCTTTTAAAAGTTTATCATTTGTTTCGAGTAGGTCCAATGTCTTTTCTTGTACTTTGTCTTCTAAATGAAGGTTAAGGTCTTTAAGTGTTTTCTTTTGCTCACTAATGGTATCTACCATTTTGTTGGCATAACCAACCATTGATTTAAAATCTTTAAAAAATACAGTGTGAGGGTTTAAAACCTGTTCATTATGAGCAGTTTCTTTAAAGAAGTCCAAAAACACCTGAATATCTCTTTGTAATATATGGTTTAGAATTTTATACATCCCAAGAACTATCGCGAACAAAATAAATGCAAGCGTTGCAATGGCAATGGTATTTTTAATTAAAATTGTTTTCAGTTTCTTTTGGGTGTGTTCATATTCTTCTAACTGCACTAAAGAAAGTTCTGTAATAGATCCGTGCATCTCTTTTAAAAGAGCTTTTTCATAATCGCGATAGTTTTCTTTTATTAATAAGTATGCAAAAACAATTGTAAATAGGAAAATAACTACTGTGGTTACGATATTGGCTTGTTTAATGGTAATAGTATTTTTGGTTAATAGAAAAAATGTATATAACTTATCGATCAATTTTTGCATATCTGCCTTTTGCATATTTATAAAATTTAACATAATTAATTTAAAACCTTAGTTTACTAAAATTGTGTTTAAAAAGTTTAACTATAATTTCACAAATTAAAAAAAATAGGATTCATAATGTTTGGTAAAGAACTCAAAAAATATGATTTATCTCAAGAAGAGATAAATAAATTACAATACGCTAAAGTAGATACAGCAAAAGGTGTTATCTGGATTAAACTTCTTCCTGAAGAAACACCAAACACAGTTGCAAATTTTGCTCACCTAGCAAATACAGGTTATTACAATGACCTTAACTTTCACCGTGTGATCCCAGGTTTTATGGCTCAGGGTGGTTGTCCAACAGGAACAGGAACAGGTGGTCCAGACTGGGCTATTGCTTGTGAAACAGATAAAAATACAACACAACATGCTCGTGGTGCACTTTCAATGGCTCATGCTGGTCCAAATACAGGTGGAAGCCAATTTTTCATCACCTTTGTTCCAACACCACATTTAGATGGTGTTCACACTGTTTTTGGTGTGATTGAAGAAGACGATGCTGATAGTTTTTCAGTTTTAGATAGCATTGATATGCAAGACGCTATCAACTCTATCTCTATTGTAGAATCTAAATAACACCTCCGATATTTCACCTATTTAAAGGTGAAGTATCACTTTTTGATTTTAGTAATATATATCAAAAAAGACAGCGCTATTATAAACACCGATGTTCCCAACATTAAATAAAGTGCGTTAATCATCTTGTCATAATTATCAATAGCAATTTTAAAAACCACCATCAATGTTTCAATAGATAAGGCAATTAAGACCGTCACTAAAAACTTCGTTAATGTGTGGATCTCAACTTTGGAATCTTTGACATAACTTTTAAAATAAACTTCTTGTTCAAGTATGGTTTTTGCCAAGTCAAATATGGCGATTCCTAAAGTGGACGCTATTATAGGTTTAAAAATAGTGTCAATACTTAAATTTGAATTTATTAAATTTGTAAAAAAATCGCTTCCTGCATAAAATATTGCTACACTGGATAAAAACATCATGATGTAACCCGTTAGCATATAAAAATATTTTGTTATGGCACTAAAAAATTTATGCTTTTCTATTAAGCCTAAACGCTCAAGTAACACCTCTAAATTAAAATCCAAAAAGAATATGCTATCACCTTCTTTTTTTGAAAGTGTTATGCACAGAGTGTTTGTTGCACTGCTTTGATAAGGTTCTGTAAAAGCAAAATTATTCTCTTTAACTTCTAATTTATCAATTAAGTATGCCCTGTTTTGGTTATTTTCTTTAGTTATTACTTTATGCTTGTAAATATTATCTGAAATTTGTTTTTTAGTATTGTCATCAACAACATAAACAAGTTCTAAAGACGGAAAACTTTGGTATAAACGTGCATAGTTGTCTTCATTTAAATAACTTAACATACCCAGTTGCTGAATAGTATCTTCTAAAAAAAGCTCTATTTTTCCCCTGTAACGAGTGTGAAGTTCTATGTATTCCTTCATGCTAATCCTTATAGTAATTAAATATCAAGATTATACAATTTAATGAAACTTAATAAATTGATATAATGATTAAATAATGCTCTTTTTGCGTGTAGTTTGCTATAATTTCACTATATTCAAAAGGAAAAAATTATTTTAGTCCATATTTGTTGCAGTGTTGATTCACACTTTTTTTTGCAAAAACTTCAAAAAGATTATCCCCATGAAAAGCTTGTAGGTTTCTTCTACGATCCAAACATCCACCCTTATTCTGAATACAAACTACGTTTTTTAGATGTCCAAAGAAGTTGTAAAAAACTTGGGATAGATCTAATAGAGGGAGAATACGATTTTGAGGAATGGATCAAAGCGGTAAAAGGTTTAGAAAAAGAACCCGAAAAAGGGTTACGATGTGAAGTATGTTTTGACAAACGATTTGAAGGTGCCGCACATAAAGCACTTGAACTTGGGCAAAAGACGTTTACTACCACCTTACTTGTCAGTCCACTAAAATCACAAGAACAACTCAAAAAATCAGGTGATCTTTTTGAACAAAAACATGGTATAAAATTTTTAGCACCCGATTATCGTAGTGGTGGTGGAAGTCAAGACCAATCTCGTGTCACCAAAGAACAACAGCTTTACAGACAAGATTATTGTGGTTGTTTGTTTGGTTTAACAATGCAAAGAGAACAACAAAACAGACTTATGGATGAGATGTTTTCACCAATATCTGGAGATATTCTACCCGCATCTATTGAAGAAAGACTCAATTTTTACCAACACAGAATCGATCTTGAAGAAAAAGATATATCTTATAAAATACAAAAACATAAATTTTTAAATTACAGAATTTTCTCATCTCGTCTTATCAAAAACAAAACAAACCTTATCCCTTCATATACTTTATCATATTCTACACTGGCAAGAAAAAAAGCACAAGGTCGTATAGAATTTGAACACGAGGATGTCCACTATTTTAATCGTGAAGAGATCCGTTTTATCTCTTTAGAACATTTTAATCTACTCTCACAACAAAAATATAAAACCATTCAAGAACTTATCTTTAATCCTATCTCTTATGAAAAAGAGCATCAAGTCAGATTTAAAATCACACACTCTCATCAAGATCTAAGCCCCATAGTAGTCGTAGAACACATCCCAGAGGGGAAACTCACCTATGAACTTGATGCCAAAGTTTATGAGGACACAAAAGAACAATTAGTAATATTTTAATACATCACTGATTAAAAACTAAAAATTTATGCTCTGTGTAAACTTTATTTAGCTAGAATAACCAAAATTATTATATAAGGCTATTTTAATGGTTATGGATGTAACTCAAATTCAAAAAATTATCCCTCATCGCTACCCTTTCTTACTCGTTGATAGAATCACTGAATTAAATGCTGGTGAAAATTTAATAGGTTTTAAAAATGTAAGTATCTCTGAACCAATTTTTCAAGGTCACTTTCCAGGGCATCCAATTTATCCAGGTGTTATGATCCTAGAAGGTATGGCACAAGCAGGTGGAATACTTGCCTTTGAAAGTATGCAAATGACTGAAGAAGAAGCAGCTAACAAAGTTGTTTACTTTATGAGTATTGACAAAGCAAAATTTAGAAGCCCCGTAAAACCAGGTGATAGACTTGAATACAGAATCTCAATAGTTAAACAAAAAGCTGCTATTTGGATGTTAAGAGGCGAAGCATATGTTGATGATAAACTTGTATCAGAAGCTGACCTTAAAGCTATGATCGTTGACAAATAAAATATTTAAAATCTAGAAGGTTATCATTATGAGCAAAATATCCCCACATGCAATCATTGAAGATGGTGCAACAATAGGACAAGATGTTGAAATCGCTGCCTTTTGTTTTATTTCATCAGAGTCAACCATTGGTGATGGCACTACTATCGCTCAAGGTGCATGTATTTATGGAAAAACAACCATAGGTAAAAACAATAGAATTTTTTCACATGCTGTATTAGGCTCAATTCCTCAAGATCTAAAATTTAACGGTGAAGATGTTGAGTTAATTATTGGTGACAACAATACCATTAGAGAGTTTACTCTTTTAAACCCTGGTACTGAAGGTGGTGGTAGAAAAACAGTTGTTGGAAATGACAATCTACTTATGGGTTACGTACACTTAGGTCACGATGTTATTGTAGGAAACAACTGCATCATTGCAAACAGTGCTGGAATTGCTGGTCATGTTGAGATCGGAAACCATGTTGTTATTGGTGCAGGTGGTACAGGCGTTCATCAATTTTGTAAAATTGGTGACTATGCGATGGTTGGAGCTGCTTCTGCACTTACTCAAGATGTCCCACCATTTTGTATGGCAGAGGGCAATCGAGCGACACTTAGAGGACTTAACCTAAACGGGCTAAGAAGAAAATTTGATAGAGAACATATTAATGCACTAAAATCAGCTTACAGAGAACTTTTTGAGTCCTCAAAACCATTAAAAGATGTGGCAACTGAGATTTTACAAACAACGGACAATGAATATGTTAAAAGTTTATGTAACTTTGCAAATAACACAAAAAGGGGAATCCCTTATGAAAGAAAGACAAAATGATAGATAGAGAATGTAGTTTTTGTGGCTCAAGTGAAAATGAGCACAACCCAATAATCGCGGGAAACGGTGTATATATTTGTAAAAATTGTGTTATTTCAGCTTACAAAGTGATGTTTGGTGATGAAAACAGTGATTCTGAAGCAACGGATCAACTCGTTGAAGAAGTCAGTAAACTAATGACACCAAAAGAATTAAACAATTTCCTAGGTGACTATGTCATCGGTCAAGAGCGCGCTCGTAAACTTATTAGTGTGGCTGTATATAATCATTATAAACGTATCTTTAAAAATGATGTAAAAGAAGATGATGACACAGAAATCGCCAAATCAAATGTTTTACTCATTGGTCCAACGGGTTCAGGTAAAACTTTAATGGCTCAAACCATTGCAAGAGTTTTAAACGTACCTATTGCTATTGCAGATGCAACAAGTTTAACAGAAGCTGGCTATGTTGGTGAAGATGTAGAAAACATCTTAACGAAACTGATTCAGTCTGCCGATGGTGATGTTGAAAAAGCACAAAAAGGGATTGTGTTTATAGATGAAGTGGATAAGATCTCACGTATGAGTGAAAACCGTTCTATCACTCGTGATGTATCGGGTGAAGGTGTTCAACAAGCTTTACTAAAGATCATTGAAGGTGCCGATGTAAATATCCCACCAAAAGGTGGAAGAAAACACCCAAACCAAGAGTTTACAACAATCAACACTACCAATATTTTATTTATTTGTGGCGGTGCATTTGATGGTTTAAATGAGATTCTTAAAAAGAAACAAGGTAAAAATGTACTTGGTTTTGGTCAAGAAAAAAAGTCGAAACAAGAACAAGAAACCACTTATGATATGGTGGAGCCTGATGACTTGGTTAATTACGGTGTTATTCCAGAATTAATCGGTCGTTTACCTATTATTGCTTCTTTAAATGAGATCAGTGAAGACGATATGGTTCGTATTTTAACAGAGCCTAAGAACTCTTTAGTAAAACAGTACAAGAAACTTTTTTCTATAGATGATGTTGAACTGAACTTTGAAGAAGAAGCATTAAAAGCGATAGCTAAAAAATCTATTAAACGTAAAACAGGGGCACGTGGTCTGCGTGCTATTTTGGAAGAAAATATGATAGATATTATGTATGAACTTCCAGAGTTTAGCGGGTATGAAGTTTTGATAACAAAAGAAGTTATTGAAGATCAAGCAGATCCAGTGTACATAAAAAAACAAACACAACAAACAGCATAAGGGGCAAAGATGGTATTTAATAAACTAGTAGGACTTTTTTCAAACGACTTATCAATAGATCTAGGTACAGCAAACACAATTGTAATTGCTAAAGGGCGTGGTATTATAATTAATGAGCCTTCCGTTGTAGCCGTTAAAACAGAAAAGTATGGACAACAACGTGTATTGGCTGTTGGTAAAGAAGCAAAAGAGATGGTGGGAAAAACACCAGGAAACATTAAAGCTATCCGTCCTATGCGTGATGGAGTTATTGCTGACTTTGACATGACAGAAAAAATGATCCGTAAGTTTATTGAAAAAGCGCATGGTCGTTCTTCATTGATCTCTCCTCGTATTATTATCTGTGTTCCTTATGGATTAACTCAAGTGGAACGTAAAGCCGTTCGTGAATCAGCATTAAGCGCGGGTGCACGTGAAGTGTTTCTTATTGAAGAACCAATGGCAGCAGCTATTGGAGCAGGTGTTGAAATCCGTAATCCTCAGGGTAACTTAGTGGTTGATATTGGTGGTGGTACCACTGAGATTGGTGTTGTTTCTCTTGGTGGTTTAGTGCTTTCAAAATCAATCCGTGTAGCGGGTGACAAAATCGATCAATCGATCGTAAACTATGTAAGAAAAAAATACAACCTTCTTATTGGTGAGCGTGTGGCTGAAGATATTAAAATCAACATTGGTACCGCTGTTGCACTTGATACAGAACTGGCTATGGTAACCAATGGACGTGACCAAGTTGAAGGTCTTTTAAGCTCTGTGGAACTTACTTCAGAAGATGCTCGTGAAGCGATGCGTGAACCACTTCGTGAAGTGGGAGAAGCTCTGCGTGATGTACTTGAACAAATGCCGCCAGATCTAGCGGGAGATATTGTTAATCATGGTATCATCTTAACGGGTGGTGGAGCACTTATTCGCCAACTTGACAAATACCTTTCTGACATTGTAAAAATCCCTGTTTTTGTTGCAGATGAACCACTACTGGCTGTTGCTCGTGGAACAGGTCGTGCACTTGAAGAGATAGATTTATTACAAGAGTTATTTGAGAATGAATAAAGAGCTACTTAGCTTCTTCTTAATATTTTTAGCACTCTTTGTGGGTGCTATGTATTACACAAATATCATCCAAAAACCTTTTATATCTGCACTTAATAGTGTTAAGTCCACTTATCACTCAGGTTTAAAATACACTTTTGAATCAATCGAACAACATTTTTTACAATCCCAGCAGATTAAAAAACTTAATGAAAAACTTGCCAAATATGAAAATAACCATCTCGTTATGCAACAACTAGCATCGGAAGTAAACGATCTTTTTGCTTTAAATAATTCAACGCTTAGAACCAACCCAAAAGTTGAATTAGTACGCGCTATATCCTATCAACGATTTGGAGATCTAAATAAGCTGTGGATAGAGATGAATGACTTTAATCATTCAAAAATCTATGGACTGACTTATAAAGAGTTGGTTGCAGGTATAGTTATATCTGAAGGTGAAAAACCCTTAGCCTTATTAAACCGTGATAAAAAGTGTACCTATGCCGTTTATGTTGGGGACAAAAAAGCACCCGGTGTTGCAAGTGGTAACGATGAAGAAAATATAATGGTAGAGTATATCCCCTCTTGGTTTGTTATTAAAAAAGGTGACTTAGTCAGTACTTCAGGGCTTGATGATATTTTTTTTAAAGGCTTAAAAGTTGGAACGGTTGTATCTGTGACTAAAAGTCAAGGTTATCAAACAGCACTTATTAAACCTTTTTATGACTCAACACAACCAAGTTATTTTAATCTTATTAAATCTTCAAAATGAAATATTTTCTTCTCTTATTTGTCCTTTTAAATACACTTCTTAGTGCCGATGAAAAACAAACATTAACCATTGGACTTGGTCCATACATGCAATCTCAACCCTATAAAGGAGTTGATTCAAAAAAAATTGTCTCTCCCGTTTTTTTTTATGACAATTCTCTTATCTACATTCGATGGACCCGTGTGGGAGTTTACTTTTTAGGTAAAAAAACAGAAGCATTTTCATGGGGATTTTCTTTAACTGCCCAACCACTTACAAATGGTTACCTTGCAAGTGATTCAAAATATTTAAAAGGGATGCAAGATAAGCAAAACTCTTGGGAAGGCGGTCTTGCTTTTTCAGCCAGTTGGGATAAAGCCTATGTTGAGATGATCTATCTTCTGGACTTACTCAACAAAAGCAATGCTTCTCATACTAAAATTGAGCTAGGTTATCGTCTAAAATATCCTAGTATCTCTTTTTATCCCAGCATTGTAGCCATTTATCAAAGTGCCGATTTTTTAAATTATTATTACGGTGTTTCAAAGCAAGAAAGTTCCTCTTCACTTTATGATGTTTATACACCAAAAGCTGACTTTAAATTCGCAGTTCAAAGCTATATACGCTATCCTTTAACAGAGGATTTGTCAGCTTTTTTTAATGCAAAAGTAAATATCCTTTCAAAAGAAGCCAAACACTCCCCTCTTACAAATAAAGATTACTACTATTCTGGAATAGCTTCACTCATTTATACATTTGATTTTTAGGTAATATTTTAAAATAAATGTGTTCTTAGAGTTACGAACTTTATCTATTCATCATTTTTTAAGTGCTTATTGGCTATAATCCAAAAAAAATATATAAGGTTTTTTGATGCCAAAACGCACCGACATAAATACTATTTTACTTATTGGTTCAGGTCCGATTGTTATCGGTCAAGCTTGTGAATTTGACTATTCTGGTACTCAAGCCGTTAAAACTCTTAAAGAGTTAGGTTACCGTGTAGTTCTAATCAACTCAAATCCAGCGACCATCATGACGGATCCAGAATTTGCTGATCGTACTTACATTGAACCTATTAAAGAAGATGTAATTGCTAAAATCATTAAAGAAGAAAAAGTAGATGCCGTTCTTCCAACTATGGGTGGACAAACTGCACTTAATGTTGCAACAAGCATGTATGAAAAAGGTCTTCTTGAAGGTATCGAGTTTTTAGGTGCAACCCCAGAAGCGATCCACAAAGGTGAAGACCGTTCTGCTTTTAATGAAGCAATGATCAAAATTGGTATGGATCTACCTAAGAGTGCAAATGCTTATACCGTTGATGAAGCTATTGAAGTAGCACGTGATATTGGTTTTCCTGTTATATCAAGAGCATCATTTACACTTGCTGGTGGTGGTTCAGGTGTAGCATACAATATGGAAGAATTTAAAAAACTAGCGCAAGCTGGACTCGATGCTTCTCCTGTTAATGAGATTGAAATTATGGAATCTATGCTTGGTTGGAAAGAATACGAAATGGAAGTTATCAGAGATCGTGCTGATAACTGTATTATCGTGTGTTCTATTGAAAACTTTGATCCAATGGGTGTACACACGGGTGATTCTATCACCGTTGCACCTGCACTTACTTTAACAGACAAAGAGTACCAAAGAATGCGTGATGCTTCTTTTGATATTTTACGTGAGATCGGTGTTGACACGGGTGGATCTAATGTTCAATTTTCAATTAATCCAAAAGATGGTCGTATGATTGTTATTGAAATGAATCCACGTGTATCTAGATCAAGTGCACTTGCATCTAAAGCAACAGGTTACCCTATTGCAAAAGTAGCAACACTTCTTGCGGTTGGATTTACCTTAGATGAAATTACAAATGATATTACAGGAACACCAGCATCGTTTGAGCCAGTAATTGACTACGTAGTTACAAAAATTCCTCGTTTTACATTTGAAAAATTTCCAGAAGCAGTTAACACACTTGGAACTTCAATGAAATCTGTTGGTGAAGTTATGGCTATTGGACGTACCTTCAAAGAATCATTACAAAAAGCTCTCTGTTCACTTGAAACGGGACTGTGTGGATTTGATCCAATTGAAGCAGATGATGAATTTGTAAAACATGAAATTCGTCGTCCTAATGCAGACAGAATCATGTATGTTGCGGAAGGATTCCGCCGTGGTATGAGTATTGAAGATATGTTTGACACTTGTGCAATTGACCCTTGGTTTCTTTACCAAATGCAAGAGATGCTTGAATCTGAAGCAGGAATTACTAAAGATGTTTTAAGCGATGAAAATGCAATGCGTCTTTTAAAAGCCGACGGTTTTTCTGACTTACGTATTTCACAACTCATTGCACTTAATTCGGGTGTAACATGTGCTGAATCGGATGTAAACAAAGCCAGAAAAGATATGGCAATTACAATGGAATATAATGAAGTAGATACATGTGCTGCTGAATTTGAAGCCTTAACACCTTACCTTTATTCAACAACCAACATCACTAAAATTCCAGTTGTTAAACGTGAAAGTGATAGAAAAAAAGTTCTTATTATTGGTGGTGGACCAAACCGTATTGGTCAAGGTATTGAGTTTGATTACTGTTGTGTTCACGCTGCTTTTGCACTTAAAGAGATGGATATTGAAACCATTATGTACAACTGTAATCCTGAAACAGTTTCAACAGATTACGATACATCCGATGTGCTTTATTTTGAACCAATTGACTTTGAACACGTTAGTGAAGTGATTGAGCAAGAACAGCCCGATGGCATTATTGTTCACTTTGGTGGACAAACACCACTTAAGCTAGCGGATAGTCTAACAAAAATAGGTGCTAAAATCTCTGGAACAACGTCAGCAGTAATTGACTTAGCAGAAGACAGAGAACAATTCTCAAACTTTGTTATTGAGCATGGACTTAAACAACCTGCTAACGGTCTTGCATCGGCAAAAGAACAAGCTCCTGCTATTGCAAATGAAATTGGTTATCCTGTTTTAGTGCGCCCTTCATTTGTTCTTGGTGGACGTGGTATGAAAATCGTTTACTCTGAAGAGGAATTAAACGAATACATGGAATTGGCTATCTCTGTATCCAACGAGGCACCTGTTTTAATTGACAAGTTCTTGGATCAAGCTATTGAGTTAGATGTGGATTGTATTAGTGATGCAAAAGATGTATACATCGGTTCAGTGATGCAACACATTGAAGAAGCGGGTATCCACTCTGGAGATTCAGCTTGTTCACTTCCTCCTGTAAACCTTAGTGATGAGATGATTGCTAAAGTTGAACGTCAAACAAAAACCATTGCACTTGGTCTTGGTGTGGTTGGATTAATGAATGTTCAGTATGCAATCTTTGAAAATGAGATCTACCTAATTGAGGTTAATCCTCGTGCATCTCGTACAGTTCCATTTGTTTCAAAAGCAACAGGTATGCCTTTGGCAAAAGTTGCAACCCGTGTTATGATGGGAGAAACACTAAGAAGTTCACTTGATTTTTATGACAAATACAATATTGTAAAAGAAGAAAATGATGTTTTAAAACCTGAGCTTAAAGGTCACGTTTCGGTTAAAGAAGCAGTATTCCCTTTCCATAAACTCATTGGTGCGGATCTATCACTAAGTCCTGAGATGAAATCAACGGGTGAGGTAATGGGTGTAAGTTCTAACTTTGGTATCTCTTTTGCAAAAGCGCAACTAAGTGCTGGAAACAAAATCCCAACAACGGGTACATGTTTTTTAAGCTTTGTTGATACAGATAAAGAACATGCAGTAGAAGTTGCCAATGGTCTTCTAAAGCATGGCTTTAAACTTGTTGCGACTAAAGGTACACAAGCTATCTTAGAAGCAAACAATGTAGCGTGTGAACGTATCCTTAAAATTTCTGAAGGTCGTCCAAACATCGAAGATGCTATGAAAAATGATGAAATAGCAATGGCTATTAATACCTCTGATAATAATACAGCTAAAAAAGACGCGACCGTTATTCGTCAAGAAGTCTTAAGACGTTCTATCCCATATTTTACAACATTAAGTGCTGCTCGTGCTTTAATACTTGCACTTGATGAGATGAAAGACGATTCATGGTCAAATGCCAAAGCAATCCAAGACTTTCTAGTATAAAACCACACAATGCACCCGTGGTGTTAACACAAACCGACACCACTGTCGGCTTTGTGTCACAAAACCATTCTAAACTTTCATCCATAAAATCTCGTCCTTTTTCAAAACCTTTTATTACGATCTACCACTCATTTTCATCTTTAAAAGTCAGGGTTCCAAATACACAAAAAAACCTTGTTAGACGAAGTAAAAAAACAACTTTTGTTATTAAGGATCATGCTTTTAGAGTAGATCTAAGTCAAAAAAAATCTCAAATTTTACGTGATTTACACTGGCACTATTCAACCAGTGCCAATGAAGCGGGTAAATCTTTTAAACGCGATTTTTGTGAAGATAAAGCTGATATAATTATAGAAGATCAAAATGGTTTACAAGAGTTATCTTCATCAAAACTTTTAAAACTAAACCACAAAAAAATCAGGAGTTTAAGATGAGTAAAATAGTTATGGCCCTGCTTGTTGGTATGTTTGTTACGTTTATTGTTGATTTTTTTCTGTTTTTGGGCATTAAGTTGCACTACATCGATTTTTATGAAATAGATCTATACTATAATATTTTATTTTCTGATAATCAGAATTTTACTTTTTACTTCTTATTTAGCGCAATATTTGGTTTTATCATTGTTTATATTTCCAATAAAACCCTCACCCTAATCACCCTATTAAGTTTAACAATTTTAGCTATACTTCCTCTTATTGAACCTATTGGTCGTTCCCTAGGTGAATCTATGCTAATGAAAAAAAATATTAGCTATCAAGACAGTCGTTTTAACTTTTATGGAGATATTTACTATGAGGGTAGAAAAAACATAACGTTTTACGACTATGAACTTCAAAAAGTAATTTTATTAAAGAAAGAGGATTTGAAATAATGAAACATATTTCGAGCATAGCAAGTGGAGTAGCACTCGGTAGTGCTGGTGTTGCAATGATGAGTGTACTAAGTGGGTGTGTTGCAGAACAAGAACAACAAGCTCAAAACAAGTTTATTGTTATAGAACAACAAGCCAATGGAAAATACAATGTTGTTGAAGAGATGCCAACAGAAGGTCCAAGTCGTGCGATTATTCGTGAACGTGATGCCAATGGTAATGTAAGCGAACGTTTTATGAGTGAATCAGAGATGAAAGCATTGGCTGAATCAGAATATGCCAAAGTGCAAGATGGAACAAGTGAAACAGTACAAAGTGGCGGCGGTGATGCGGGTATGGGTCTAGCTGGAACTATTTTAGCTGTTGCGGCAGGTTCTTTACTTGGAAATATGATAGGAAATGCTCTTATGAACAATAAGAACTTTTCAAAAAATTCCGCATCGACAAATAAGAGTGCTTATAGTAGATCCAATGCTGCAAAATCTGCTAAAAAAAGTTCTACTAAAAAAAGCTTCTTTGGATCTAACAAATCTTCTTCTTATGGTAGCAGAAGCTACAGTGGTTAAGAATGGTTAATTTACAAAAACTTAACCCACTTCAAGACTCTACACTTGAAGAGTTGGGCTTTACATGGCACACCGATAGTGATGGTACAAAATATGTGAACGATGAGCTTGTAGTTATCTCTCAAGAAAATGCCGAAGATTACTACAATGCGACCAATGAAATCTATGATATGTATGTTGAAGCAGCCCAATATGTTATAGAAAACGATCTATTTTTTGATCTTGGTATTCCATTTAACCTTGTTGATATGATAAAAAAATCATGGGAAAACGATGTTCATTGGCATATATATGGACGCTTTGACCTAAGCGGTGGGATTGATGGACAACCTATAAAACTCATAGAGTTTAATGCCGACACACCAACCGCACTGTTTGAAACTGCCCTACTTCAATGGGCACTTTTAAAACAAAATAATATGGATGAAAATCAACAATTTAACAATGTTTACGAAGCCATACAAGAAAACTTCAAGCGCCTTGTAACACTCTTTGATGAAACATCTACTTTTGATGAAAATTACGATGGGTGGAAGATCTTATTTTCAAGTGTTGAAGGAAACGATGAAGAAGAAGCTACCACAAGATTGCTTCAACAAATTGCAACTGACGCTGGATTTAACACAAGTTTTGAATTTTTACAAAATGTAAACTTTGACGAAAATGGCGTATATGATGCCGATGGAAATGAGTATGAATACTGGTTTAAACTCTATCCATGGGAAGACATTGCCCATGATGAGCCTGAACTTGCTACAACACTCAATACAATTATGCAAAACCAAAAGGCAATTATTTTAAACCCTGCCTATACCTTACTTTTTCAATCAAAAGGGATGTTAAAAGTCTTATATGATCTTTTTCCAGATTCACCTTACTTACTTCCTACCTCTGAGAAGCCTTTAGAGGGTGTTAAACATGTTCAAAAAACAGTTTTTGGACGAGAGGGTGCCAATACACAGATCGTAGATGAAAACGGTGTTATAGTTGAATCTACCGATGGGGAATATGCAAACTATAAAAAGATCTATCAACAATATGTTGATTTTGCTAAAGATAAAGATGCAAACAAATACCAAGCTGGTGTCTTTTTTGCCTATGAAGCTTGTGGACTTAGCTTTAGAAAAGGTGGAGAGATCTTAGACAATATGAGTAAATTTGTTGGGCATGTTATAGATTAGTTTGATGGTTAAACTCTGGAACTATCTCTTTTAGTTTTGAGAGTTTATCCTCTGTGTTTACAAGTGCTTGAATATCTTTGTTTAAGCTAGTTATCTCGTACTTTGTCAGTTTAGCTACCGTTATTGATTCATACTCCGTAGTTGAATCACTGTGTTCAAGTAAAAGCTCTTCATAAAGTTTTTCCCCTTTTCTTAGACCTGTAAATGCAATCTCAATATCATCTCTTGCGCTTAACTCTATCATTTTTTTTGCCAGATCTACAATCTTTACACTCTCACCCATATCAAGGATAAAGATTTCACTTCCCTCTCCAATAGAGGCAGCTTGAAGTACCAATTCACATGCTTCAGATATAAGCATAAAATACCTTGTTATATCAGGATGTGTAACGGTTAAGGGTCCCCCTGCTTCTATTTGAGATTTAAATTTAGGGATAACACTTCCGCTTGATCCAAGAACATTACCAAACCTTACCGATACTATTTCAGTTGATTTTGAATCCACATTACTCGCATATAGTTCACATATACGTTTTGTTGTTCCCATTACATTTGTAGGACGAACCGCTTTATCGCTTGAGATAAACACAAATTTTTCAACCCCATGCTCAATAGAAAGGTCAACAATGTTTTTTGTTCCAATAATATTGTTGTTTATTGCTTCTTGTATGTTTTCTTCTACAAGTGGTACATGTTTATATGCCGCTGCATGGATAACTATTTGGGGCTTATGTTTTTTAAAAGTTTCTTTAACATTTGGCGTGTCAAGTATGTTTTGCATCACCGATACTATCTCAACATTTTTTAAAGTTTCTGTAATGGAGTAAAGATTAAACTCGCTGTTATCAACCAAAATGAGTTTTCGAGCACCGTATATTTCACACTGCCTGCATATCTCGCTCCCAATACTTCCACCTGCACCCGTAACAAGAACTACTTTATCTTTAATAAACGTAGAAATAAGCTCTTTGTTAAGGTCTTTTGGATTTCGTGCTAAAAGGTCTTCTACACTCAGGTCTTTAAGGGTGGTTCTTTGTTGTTCAAAAGACATCAGTTTAATCTCTTTTACCCCTATTTGTTTGAGTTCATCGTAGATCGAATTTAAGGTTTGTGGCTGAAGCTCTTTGGTAATTACCACCGACTCTATCGATTCAAAATGAATGATCTCGCTTAAGTGTTGCATCGACTTTATTTTTATATTGGAAAAATAGGTATTAATAAGATTTTCATCATCATCCACCACTGCGGTAACGTAGTACTTTGTACGCTCTTTAATAACTGTTTGAGAGAGTGTATTTGCCCCTATAATCAAAGTCTTTTTTAAATGCTTATTGGAATCACCTTCTAAAATTAAACGCTTTAATGTTCTAAAAAAACCCAAAAAAAGTATGGATAAAAACAGATCAATAATAAGAACACTTCGAGGAAAAGGGCTAAAGAGATCTGGCATCATATAATAAACCATCACCACTAAAGGATAAGCGACTAAATGCGCATAAAACAACTTCTTTAATTCACTCAGTGAAAAAAAGCGCCACGAAATAGTATAGAGGTTCAACATACCGATACTGATAGTTTTTAGTAAAACCAACACCCCAAATACCCATAAAAAATTTTCTAAATATTTGGCATCGACACTAAAGTTAAAACGCAAATTGTAGGCTAAAAAAAGCGTCCCCAATGACAATAAAATATCAAAAAAAATAAAAAATGTTGCCCGTCTTAAGGGTGTTGGTTTAAACACTTTTGATCACCTTTACAATCTCTCTTACATCTTCTTTACTCATGGTGGTAGAACTTGCTAGACAAATTCCTCTGTTGTAGAGTTCTTCACTTGTTCCATCCACAAAGCACTTTGCCTCTTTAAATAAAGGTTGCAAGTGCATAGGCTTCCATAAAGGTCTGCTTTCTACGTTGATCTTTTCTAATGCTTCTATCACCTTTGTTGGGTTATATGTTTTAAAAACCAAACAACTAAGCCAACGGTTTCCTTTAGTGTTTGTCAATTCAGGCATAAACTCTACCTCATCAAAATCAGATAAATATTCTTTGTACCAAGAAAAAATCTCTCTTTTTTTTGCAACCCTTTGTTCTAGCACTTCCATTTGTGCCACACCAATAGCCGCTAAAACATTACTCATTCGGTAATTGTACCCATACTCTTTATGCTCGTAATGCAAGTGAGATTCTTTTGCTTGAGTGGCATAAAACTTAGCCTTTTGGATCCACTCTTCATTCTCAGATACCAAGACTCCACCACCTGAAGTGGTTAAGATCTTGTTGCCATTGAAACTGTACACGCCAAAGTCACCAAAGGTTCCTGTTTGTTTTTGCTTATAGCTTGCACCAAGGCTTTCTGCAGCATCTTCTATCAAGTAGATCCCATGAAACTTACATATATCTGCTATTTTTTCTATTTCTCCACACATCCCATAAAGATGAGTGACAATAAGTGCTTTTGGTTTTTTTTCACAAGTGAGTAAATATTTGTTTAAAAGTTTTGCTGAAAGGTTCCATGAATCTTTGTCACTGTCTATAAATACAGGATTTGCATTTTGATAAATAATAGCGTTTACCGAACCAATAAAAGTAAAAGTTGAGGCTAAAACATCATCTCCTTCTCCTATATTTAATACCCTAAGTGCCAAGTGAAGTGCTGCCGTGCCTGAACTAACCGCCAAAGCATTTTTACTCTTTGTGTACTCTTTTATACTGTTTTCAAACCTATCCACGTACTCACCAAGAGGGGCAATGTAATTGCTCTCAAACACATTTTGTATGTAAGAGAGTTCTTTACCGCTCATATGTGGTGCGGATAAAAATATTCTTTCTCTCATTAGAGTTCTCTCACTACTTTTGCAGGTACACCAAATGCAACCACATTATCGGGGATGTCATGAAGAACCAAACTATGCGCACCTATGATGGAATTTTCACCTATGCTAACATTGGGCATAATGGTCGAATGACTTCCAATTTTAGCATTTTTCTTTAGCACTACCTTACCTGTTTTGTTATCAATGGTTGAGATCGAATAAACAGAACAATGTGAACCAATTTGCACCGCCTCTTGGATCTCGACACCGTACTTTGCATTAATGTATGAAAAAGCTCCAATATCTGTTTTATATCCTAGATCCAAGCCCTCTTTATTTTGAACAATCCAGTTATACTTTGTGGGTTTTGCTTCTTCTATTTCGGGGTAGTTCCAATTCTCAAAACTCTTTTCTCGTAGTATCATCTGTTACCCTTAAATTTTTGCATTGTAATGTGTTCTTTTGCATTGATTTTGTCACGTTTAATAACTTTTAAAAAAGTATACAATAATATTTTCAGATCTAAGCCAAAGGATTGATGCTCAACATACCAAAGATCGTACTTAAACTTCTCTTCCCAGCTTATAGCATTTCGTCCATTAACCTGTGCCCAACCCGTTATGCCAGGTTTTACCTCATGTCTTCTTTTTTGCTCATTGTTGTAAAGTGGGAGGTACTCTTTAAGAAGTGGTCGTGGACCGACAAAACTCATCTCTCCTTTAAGGACATTAAATAGTTGGGGAAGCTCATCTAAAGAGGTTGAACGTATAAATTTTCCTAACCCATACAAGCGCATCTCATCGGATAAAAGTTCCCCGTTTTCATCGGTTTCATTACTCATGGTTCTAAACTTGTAGATACCAAAGATTTTTTCTTTGTATCCAGGTCTTTCTTGTCTAAATAAAACAGGTCCCCCCATGCTTAGATAGATCATCCCTGCCACAATAATATACACGGGTAAAAAACACATAATCAACACCAAAGCCAATACCTTATCAAACACTGTTTTCATCTTTGCAACACTTCTTCAAATTTTTGTGCCAATACTTTTGTATCGTAATTTTTTATTAAAAAATTATATCCATTGTTTCCTAAGGTTTCAAGAGTCGTTTTTGCCATTGTTGAAAATCTTTTTATAGCGTGAAGAGTGTCATCTAAGTTTTGTGTTTTTATAACCTCTCCACAATTTGCTTGATCAACTATATTATGTTCAATAGCACTCACAAAGAGTATGGGCTTTTTAGCCGCCATATAGTCAAAAACCTTGTTCATACTCATGCCGTATTTGTACAAAGGAAGATTTTTTAAACCCACATACAGTAGATCCGCACTTTTTAAATACTCTTGAACCTTATCTTTACTTACTGAGGGTAAAAACTGAATGTTTGTTAGCCCATAAGTTTCACTTTTTTGCATTAAAAAAGCTTTTAATGCTCCATCGCCAATTAAAGTAAAGTAGATTGTTTTGTCTTGTTTTAACTTATATGCCACTTCAACTAAACGTTCTAAGTCGTTAGCCATACCATGTGCACCTGCGTACAATACGTTAAATTTTGCATTGTCTAGTTTATTTTCATATTGCTCACTGACACTGCTTAGATCTACTCCATTAGAGATCCAATGTATCTTTTGTTTATCTGTAAAACGCTCTATATAACGGTGTGCTAAAGGAAGATTTGTAATAATACTCCTAGCTCGCTTATACAAAAATTTCTCTAGCCATCCTAAAAGTATAATAAAAGGATGCCATTTTGAAAAACCCATATCTATAAGTGTTTTTGGCCATAGATCTCGCACTTCCATAATAAACTTTGCCTTATACTTTTTACTTAATACATACGCTCCATACACCGCAAAAAGATGAACAGAAGACCCAACAATAGTGTCGGGCTTTTGTAGTTGTAAATGTGGGATAACACGAAGCAGGCTAAACATAAAACTAAACATGTTTTTAACTCTTGAAAAGCCATTGCCTTTATAAGGCGGTGTTTTAATCCATATTAGATCTACCCCTTGAAGTGTTTCAAGCAGATGGTTTTGATCCTTTGGATAGACTTTCATCTCTTGATACTTAGAATAATGATAACTTGATGCAATTATAGTGACCTTGTAACCTTTTTTAATAAGTTCTTTTGCAAAGTCAAAGTGGCGTGTACCACCGCCCATATCTGGAGTTAAAGCATGATGATTTATGATCCAAATATGTTTCATACTAAATGCTCATACACTTCATAAAGTTTTTTTTCTTCAAGTTCCCAATTGTATTTTTGAAGTACTGCTTTTCTTCCATTTTCACCCATTTTTTGAGCTTCTTTTGGATGTTTTAAAATATAATTCATTGCATTAGCAATTGCTTTTTCATCGTGTGGATCTACGCAAATTCCACATTGGGCTTCTTCAATTATCTCTTTCCATAGTTGAATATCTGAAGAGATAACAGGTAATTTTGCTGCCATGTACTCAAACATTTTTACAGGCAGTGCATCAAGATAATTGATGATAGGGTGAAGTGTCACCAAACCTGCTTTTGAATTTTTTAAAACTTGGGCTATTTCTGATCGGTCTAAAAAACCAAGTTCTTTTACCTTTGTCCAACCCTTGTATGTTTTAACTTCTTCTTCTACCTCTTTTTCACTAAACTTACCCGCTAAATTTAAACTGAGATCATTTGTAAGTTCCATGGCTTTAACAACCTCTTTAATCCCTCTAATTTTAGCAATACCTCCAATATAACACACCTCATCTTTTTTTTCACTCCATGGAGTATCGTTTGAGAGTTCATCCAGTATGGGAAAATTATTGATATCAATGCAATGTTTGTTGATCTTTAAAAACTTATCTCTTATGTAGGGTGTAGCACTAATAATAAAGTCAAACTTTTTTAAAGTGTAGCTTTCATAGACAGCGACACTTTTAGAGAGGATGTTTTTTGTGACACCATTAAGATAATGTTTTGCTAAAATTTGTTTTGGTAAATCTTCATGTGCATCAAATATAACTTTATAACCAAGTTTTTTTAATTTGATGCCAACAGGGAGTAATTCGGGATCATGTAGATGGTAGATCTGACTCTTTAAGGCTTTGGCTTTTTGAAAAACTTTTTTTACCGTTGTTGTCATACGCGATATTCTGCCACCCTTTTTTGCACCAACATCCAAGATTTTAACACCGCTTTTTAACTCATCGCCCAATCCATCAGCAACAACCAAATGCACCTCATAGTTTTCTTTTTTAGCCAATGAACAACACATCTTAATAAATATTCGTGTGTCATAACGGGGATGAGCAGATGTTAAATGGGTTATTTTAGTCTTCATACACTTGTGTCCAATTTTTAATATTATTTTTCCAACTTGAAAGATTGTTAATGATCTTTTTGTTGTTGTCTAGATCTACTGAGTAGTCTTCATACTTACTTATGAGTCCATTTAAACACTCTGCTAATTCATTTTCCGTTTTGATCTTTTGAAATTTTATCCCCTCTTTTTCAAAAAGATCATAGGGTAACCACTCCCCTGTTATAACATGGTTTCCAGCGTATAAAAACTCCTGCATAGAACCTGAAAAACTATCTGTTTGAAGTATATTTATCATGATATTTGATGCAAGTTTAATATAAGCGTTATTGTCTTCATACAAAAAATCTTCTAAAACAATATAATCTAGATCGGTTTCTTTTAAAATATTTTTTATCCTCTGTTTATTGTTCGCATCACCATAGGTCATGGGAAAAATAAATTGTACTTTTTCTTTTACATTTGTTGCTAAAGAGAGAATATTTTCAATAATTTTATCGTGTTGTTGTGCCTTTGTAGCATTATACCCACAGGTAACAATTAACTTGTCTAAAGAATAACCCAACTTTTTTTTAATCTCTTCTTGAGGCATTGAACTGTTTTTATCAATATAATCAAGTGTTTTTAATCCAAATCGACATACAAACGATTTTTTTTCAAAATCATGATAATGGTTTAAAAAACTCTCTTTCATCATTGGATTTGTAAAAGTAAGTTTGTACGCATTTTTATACAATGGTTTTTGAATATTTTTAACGCTTTTTGATGTACGATAAAAATCACTTCCATAAAAACTTATAATATATTTTTGTGTTGAGAGATAAGGGAGTATTGCTAGATAAAACCAGCGTGAAGTGTGTATGTTAACAAGATCATACCTAAACGTTTGCATAATTTTTTTTATATAAAACATTCTTACAAACATACTGAGCTTTGGAATATTTTTGTATTTACTAAATCTATTGCTGTAATCTAAAATTTCTTGATTGTTACAATCATAAAGTTTTAAAGAAGCAAAATCTAAAAGCGACACCTTGTAACTTGTATGTAACAACGCATTTTTTAGCTCTTTAGCAAAGACAATGTCACTGTTTGCAATGATTAAAATATTCAAGTACGCTCTCCAAAGTGTAGATCCATAGCCAATAATAATGTGATAACCAAGAACTTATTGTTTCTTCCATAGTGGCTGTATTTTACCTCTTTTTCATACATTATTTTTAAGGTATTTTGCAATTCTTTATCTTCAACATGTGGTATGTATTTTTCATAAACTTCATCTAAATTAGCTAATATTTTAGTGTTTTTTCTCAACCATACATCAAAAGGGTTCATGTCGTTTATGTTAAAACCTGCTCGTCTAAAAAGAGCATTTTTATAGCGTTTTACTTGTTTGAAAAATTTCACAAACTTAATGTTTTTAGGCTTAACCCCTGCACTTTCCCAAATATACTTAGAAATATTTTTATGCTTTTGATTAAACCAATCAAGATAAATAGCTTCATCTTTTTTATATCTATCGGGGATACTCAAGCAAAACTCAATGAGTTCTTTGTCGTAAAAAATAGAGAGTTGGTCTAAAATATGCGATAAACTTCTATCTCCGTTAAAGGTTCCATTGATCACGCGTTGTTCATAACCAAATATTTCAGAGTTATCTTTGTATTTTTGCTTATATGATTCTATAAAACTTATTTTCTCAAGCAAATTATTTTGATCACTCATAATCCCTTGAGTCACACTAAAACGCTCCTTAACGTATGATCCAAAAAGAAGATCACCAATTTGACCGGTATGGTATCCGCCAAACGTAGAATGATCTATACTTGATAAAAAATCATAACCCGAGGCTACACCCGTTAAAACATTTAATCCATCGTTGGCTTGAACAAAACGCTTTATATTATTTTCTAAAAATTTTCCATTATCTAAACTATAAAATAGATGCTTATACCCCTCTTTGGAAGCTATCTCTTGGGCAATGGTATCGTCACTGCTGTTGGACTGTGAAAAAGTCATTGTAAGGACATCTTCGTATCCTAATTCTTTGGCTAAAAAAAGGTTTACTCTACTGTCAAGTCCCCCACTTAAAGAAGCGTAGTGGTTGTACCCGTACTGTGTATCTTTTGACCAACAATTTTGTACACTTTTTAGGATTAAACTGTCTATTTTTTCAATAATCTCTTGCTTTTGAAGCGACTCGTTTTGTTTTTTCTCAAACTTAAAGTATTGTTTTTTCTTAAGTTCAAAAGTGTCCTCTACTGACAACACAGTTGCATAATTTAGTTTTTTAGTATTTTTCTCATAGCTTATATCGTTTAACATATACCCAAAGGTTAGCAAACTATAAACCGCATCATAATCAAGTTTTTTCTCAAGTGAAAGTGTCGATAAGACACTTGTTATAACCTTAAGTTCTGAAGCAAAAATAAATACCCCATTAAGATGGTAATAATACAAAGGCTTACTTGAGAGGTGATCGTTGTAAATAAATAACTTATCATTTTTTTTGTCATAGATAAAACCGCAAAACTGCCCTTTTATCTTTTCAACAAAATCAATACCGTATTCTTGGTACCATGTTTTAAGTATTTGAGAAGATCTTTGCTCTAGCGTGTTGTACATAAGCCCTTCAAAACCGATCACAAGCTCACTATCTTCATACAATACTCTGTCATCTAAAAACTTGTTTATCACACTTCTACCATAAAGAAAATTTTTATACTGGTACTCTTCATTCAAGGTATTTTCAAGTGAAAACGAGTGAAAATATTTATATACTTTTGATAGATCCAATGCGTTTTTTGAAAAGATACCGTAGATGCCTGCCACTAATCAACCTTCTTAAGAGAATTTAACATCCAAAGTATATTATAAAAAAGCATACAAAATCCAACCAAAGAAAATAATATCAAGCCTAGATAAACATCTTTGTAAAAGACTCCAATACCAATGGCTAAAACACGTAAAAAACTGTACAAAACTTCCAAAAATAAAGCTTTTTTTTGTTGGTTTAGCATACTTGGAATAAAACTAATGGTAGATGTAAAAAAGATCATAAACAACCATGGTGATAAAACTTGTGTGTACAAACCAGCCTCTTTCCACTCTTGTGAAAATACAAAAGCAAAAATTTCTGGTGCAAAATAGACAATCAAAACAAAAGGCAGGATTATTTTTTTTAAAAGTGACTTTAAAAACCTAAGTGTAAAACCATAAACATCTTCTTTTTGATGGTGCAGTTCGCTCAGTTTTTGGTTATACACCTTGGCACTGGCGTTTGCTAAGATCATCAATGGAGAAAAAACAATTCTTACACTTAAAGAATAAAGCCCAACAATACTTGCATTAAAAAAAAGAGAAAACATATAGATCGGGATGTTTGAAGAAAAGGTGTTTAACAAAGCGTGTGGTGCTTGAAACTTTGGAAAATCTTTGTACTTTTTTGCCTGATGAAACATTTTTGATATTCTAATTGTTTTTACAAGTATCTTCTCTTTGAAGATATTTTTAGCAAGTTTTACATTTGCAAAAAACTGAGAGATGACCTGCCCGCTTATTAGCCCACTGACACCTTGGTGCATAAAACCCATAAGCAATTGTATGCTTGCACCCACAATAGACTTTAAAATGGTAGCATTTGCTATATCTTTGTAGTATTTTTTACGGTTGTTAAAATGGTTTAGTAGATTAAAAACACCTATAAAAAACACCATTAAAGGGATAAAGTATAACCATAGATCTAACTGTGATGTAGGAAGTAAGCTTGTAACAAAGCCATGAAAAAAAGTAATAAAAAACAATAAAAGTAAAGATATAAATGTCACCACTAAAAAACCCAGTGCCATAACATTGATAGCATCTTCATCGCTTTTAGCAAGTAAAACAGCAAACTCATACCGCGCCGTTGCGATCACTGAAAACACTGCAACAATAGAGATAAACAAAGCAAAAACCCCAAATTCTTCAGGGGTATAGATCCGTGTTAAAATAGGACTGATCAAAAGAGGGATGGATTGGGCAATGGTTGTGCCCCGCATTAATGTTAAAACATTTTTAGAAAATTCTGATTTTGGCTTAAAGGTTTTGAGCAACTTATAAAACCTTAGAAATATACTCTATCTCTTCATCTTTTACATAAGGATTCATTGGTAAGCTTAGTATCTCACTGGACACTCTTTGAGCGATCGGAAAATCCTCTTTTTTATGATTTAGGTATTTAAAACATTCTTGAATATGTAAAGGGATAGGATAATGTACGGCAGTGGGAACACCTGATTTTTTTAGTGTTTCTTGTACACCTTCTCTGTTTTTTACCCGTATAGAGTACTGTGCCCATGCGGATGTTGAATCTGGATCTAAGTAGGGCAGAACCAGTTCTTTTTCACCAAGGAGTTGTGTGTATTTACAAGCTACTTTTTGACGAAGGACAAGGTCTTCTTTGTAGTACTTTAGTTTGACGTTTAAAACCGCGGCTTGTATGGTGTCAAGTCTTGCTCCTAAACCTATGTATTTATGGTGGTAACGTTTTTCTTGTCCGTGGATACGAAGTTGTTTCATTTTAATTGCCAGATCTTCATTGTTTGTAAAACAAGCACCACCATCACCAAAACACCCCAAAGGTTTCGCAGGGAAAAAAGAAGTTATCGCAATATCACCTAAGCAACTGTCCATCTTAGATCCATAAGTTGAGCCAAAACTTTGAGCACCATCGAGTATAACTTTTAAGCTATTCTTTTGAGCAATACTCTGTATAGCATTCATATTTGAGGGTTGACCATAAAGACTAACCGGTAAAATTGCTTTTGTTTTGTGTGTTATTTTTTCCTCAATCTTTAAAGGATCAATGTTGTATGTTTTTTCATCAATGTCCACAAAAACAGGTTTGGCACCCACTAAAGAGATACATTCCGCTGTTGCAATGAAAGTAAAGGGTGTAGTAATAATCTCATCGCCTGCTTGTATATCTAGTGCCATTAGAGCGAGTAACAAAGCATCGGTTCCCGATCCACATGTAATAGCATGGTTTACCCCTGTAAAAGCTTGAAGTGCCTCTTCTAGTTGGTTAACCTCTTCTCCCATTATGTAGTTGGATCTATCTAAGACGCTTTGAATTGCACCATCTATTTCGTGTTTGTATCGTTGGTATTGAAACTGTAGATTTGCAAAATCTATATTCATTTTTTAACAACTTTTAGGTTATTGTCTATCAGTTCATAGACCGCGTATATGTCTTGTGCCGTGTTGTTAACAAAGCTCAAAGTATCACCCGATATTCCAACCCAGCCTATTTGACGAGCGGGGACACCTACCATTAAAGCATAAGGCTTTACATCTTTGTTAACCACTGCACCACTGCCAATCATCGCGTATTCACCAATGGTTATACCACACACTATGGTTGCATTTGCACCCACACTTGATCCATGTTTGAGCAAGGTCTTTTTAAATTCCTCTTTACGAGAAATAAATGCACGCGGATTAATCACATTTGTAAAGACCATAGAAGGTCCTAAAAACACATCGTCTTCGATCTCTACGCCTTCATAGATAGAAACATTGTTTTGTACCTTAACCCCTGATCCGAGTTTAACCTTTGGTCCTACCACACAGTTTTGACCAAATGAACAATTATCACCTATTGTGGTTTCATTTAAAATATGGCAAAAATGCCAGATCTTAGTATTGTCACCTATTAAGACATTTGGGTCAACCAAAGAGCTTTCATGCGCAAAATACTCAGCCATTAAAGCATCACTTTTTTAATAAAAGGATGATAATCCCCAACCATTCCAATAGCTTCTTTGTTACGTATAACACTCACTGTATTAATCGAGGAGTAGGCTTCTTCTAATCCAAAACCGTTTCCCTTTAGGATCTCTTCATAACTTCGAGTATGAAGATCTGTAAAACCACCACTGAATTCGATCTCTTCTTGATCTACTGTAATAGATCGATACGTTCTTTGACCCGTTTGTTGAATATTTTTAGGTATATAATCGTAGTTCACACTTAAAAACCAACGTACATTGGCATTTTTGAGTTTAAAACTTCCTGCGTTGGTATCAGGCGTTTTTAAATGAACAATATTTTCTTTCACTTCTCCAAAGATCCAACAAAGCATGTCATAAAAATGCACCCCAATATTTGAAGCGATGCCACCACTTTTAGACTCATCCCCTTTCCATGACATAAAATACCATTTTCCACGTGAAGTTAAGTAGCTTAGATCTATTTCATAGATCTTATTTGGATTTTGTTGAAGTTCTTTGGACACTTTTTCTTTAAGTGCAATAATAGATGGATGAAGACGCAGTTGTAAAATATTGTATACTTTTTTTCCTGTTTCTTCTTCTATAACTTTAAGTTGATCGATGTTGTGTGGGTTCAAGACCAAGGGCTTTTCACAAATTGCATCGGCACCATTTTTAAGTGCAAAACGGATATGCGAATCATGAAGATAGTTGGGTGTGGTTATAGAGATGTAGTCTATTTTTTTATTGTTATCTCTGTGCCATTTGTCTATAAACCTGTCAAAACGCTCAAATTCTGTAAAAAAATCTGCTTTTGGAAAATGTGAATCCATAATTCCTATCCCATCGTATGGATCTAAAGCGGCAATAAGGTTATTTTTAGTGTCTTTAATCGCCTGCATATGTCTTGGTGCAATATATCCACTAGCACCAATTAAAGCAAAATTTTTCATTAATTTACAATCTCCATGTAGGATTTTTAACAATCCCTTTAATATCTATAATGGTAGGTGTATCTTTAGACACCTCCGTATAATCTAAGCGGGAGAGTTCTTTAAATTGCTCATGCGCAACTGCAACAACCACAGAATCATACTTTTTCGTTTTTTCAAATGGGTTGGAAATAATACCATGTGTGTAGTGTTGTTTTTTTTCTTTTGGATCAACCCATGGATCATAGACATCTACATTACACCCGTATGTTTTTAACTCTTCAATAATATCAATAACTTTTGTGTTTCTCATATCAGGGCAATTTTCTTTAAAAGTAACCCCTAAAATCAATACATCTGCATTGTTGATCTTTTTGTCATTTTTAATCATCTGTTTGATGGTTTGTTCAGCTATGTACTTTCCCATGCCATTGTTGATCTGACGTGCACCTAAGATTAAGTTAGGTTTGTAACCGAGTTCTTCAGACTTAAATGTAAGATAGTATGGATCCACTCCAATACAATGCCCTCCTACTAAACCAGGATTTAACTTAACAAAATTCCACTTTGTAGCGGCTGCTTCTATTACTTCGTTGGTATCTATATTCATAGTATCAAAAATAAGCGCCAGTTCATTGATTAAAGCAATATTTACATCTCTTTGTGTATTTTCAATTACCTTAGAAGCTTCTGCTATTTTAATACTTGAACACATGTATGTCCCTGCTGTTATGATGGACCTGTAAAGTTGATCAACCTTTTGTGCTATTTTAGGGGTAGATCCAGACGTTACTTTTAAGATTTTTGTCACCGTATGTTCTTTATCGCCGGGGTTAATACGCTCAGGTGAGTATCCACAATAAAAATCTTGGTTAAATTTTAGATTACTTCCCCTTTCAAGTTCAGGGACACACACCTCTTCTGTAACACCCGGATAAACGGTTGACTCATAAATAACAATGTCACCTTTTTTAAGTACCTTTGCCACACTTTGAGAAGATTTAATCAAAGGGGTAAGATCTGGTTTATTGTTTTGATCAATAGGTGTAGGAACCGTAATAATAAATACGTTAGATTCTTTAACATCTTCTATGTTTTCACTGAAAATGGCACCGTTATCCACCATCTCCTGAAGCTCTTTTTTTGAGAGTTCAAGCGTTCTGTCATAAGAGTCTTTTAACTCTTGTATTCTGGAGTGGTTAATGTCATAACCAATTACTTCATATTTAGAAGAAAAGGCATGAGCAAGTGGTAAGCCCACATAACCCAAACCTATAATACATATTTTGTTTTTCATGAAAGTATTATAACGAAGTAATTACAAATAGTTAGGTTTATTTTTTTGAAGCGGTTATGAAAAGTGACATCACAAATAAAAATAACATTAAAGGAAACTGCAATAAGAATAATGGTTCGGGAATAAAAGAGATGAACAATACGCTCAACCCGATAATACTAAGGTGTTTTAGTTCCCTATCTTCCATATTTAACCTATACATTTTATAAAGCAATAAAAAGAATAAAAACAACCCTACTAATCCACCTTGAACTACAATCATTAGATATTGGTTATGAAAATGAGATTCGACTAAAAAACTCTTTAAAGGCTTACTTAAACCTTGGTAGTCGTGTTTATTTAACATCTCTTTAGCTGCTACTTTATGTGAACCTAATCCATACCCAAACAAAGGCTTTTCATGCAGCGCATCGTATGTAACAATCCACCAAGCAGCTCTTAAACCAAAGGAGCTGTTAAAGTTATGTTGGGATATTTTTTTAATATCACTGATTGCCATATCTGCTCTTTTTTGAAAGAGTGGCAAGGTATGGTAAGAGGTCAAGATTATACTTGACATCACTATGGTGCTGATAAAAAAAGTTTTGATGCTAACTTTGTAGCGTATAAAAAAGACCACAAACAATGTAAGAAAAAATGCAAGCTGTCCTGTTCTTCCTGTACTGATCATAAGATTTGTTGTGGTCATAAGGAAAAAAATGAGCATAGGAAGTTTTACTTTCCAGGAACTCTCTTCAAACAAAAATCGATACAACAAGATCAAAGATGTAAAGGCTAAAAACACACTGTAATGAATGTGCATCATAAAAGGACTTGGATAATCAGGTCCATGCCCATTGATAGACCAAACATCAAAGAAAATTCCATAAGCGAGGATCTCACTTAAGAGCATTCCTAACAAGAAAAAGTTTAATATACTGTAGACCCATTCTTTTTTAGCAAGCAGTACAAACGATGGTATAAGGATCCAATATGATTGCATTCTGATGTAGCTCAAAGCTTTTTGTGTGTCATAAGACCAAAAAGCACTAAGGTACATATAGCCTACAAAAAACAATATATAAAGAAAAATTTTATTTTCTTTTAACGTATTCCATGAAGCCTTGTAATTTCCTTTGAACAGGACAAGTAACACTAACCAAAACACAAAGAAACTGTTTGATGCTCTTGAGAGAGGCATACTAAAAGCAAACACTAAAAGCGAATAGTAACTGACTGACTCAAAAGATATTTTTTTCATTATTTTTCTTCGCCTATTTCTTCTTTAAAGCCTCGAATAAATTCTAAAAAAAACACTAAAAATATTGAAAGTAAAAAACCCGTAATGAACGAAATAATAAGGATCAATTTTTTCTTTGGTTTGCTTGGGTTATCACTCACAACATATTTTCCAACAAGGGTGGAGTTTTGTAAATTTTGCCCCGATATTTTGTACTCTAGGTCTTCTATTGTTTGTTTGAGTTTTAGTTTTTTAGTTGGTAATACAACATTTAACTCATACTGAAGCTTTCTAAGTGTTTCAACTTCAAGATTATTTTTTTGACGTTCTAAGTCTGGTATGGTTTGAGATTCTAGTACAATTTTAGAGATCTTAAGATCTTCTATTTTATTTTGAGCATTTAACACTAAAGTCTGGTAGTTAAGCATCTGAAGAGAAGAAATGGTTACAGATGCAACGTCAGTTGATTTTTTGGAGGTATTGTATAGTTTATCTATTGAAGTTCTGTACTCTTTTAGCTTTTTTTGTTGAAAATCTATTTTTGTGTTAAGTGACTTTAATTTATGTACTTTAAGAAAATTAATTTTTTCTTCTAAATTTTTGATTTTTTGATTTTTAAGAACAGTTATCTCTTGTTGAAGGTTTTTAACTTCAAATTCATCGATTCTTTTAATAGATCTTTTATTATCTTCAATGCTTTCAATAATATTTTTAGTGTATAAGTCTATCTTTCTGTCGTAAAGTTTTTCCAGGTACGCCAACACTTCTTTGTTTTTTTGAAGGGCTTCGTCATTTGAGATTCCCTCTGTTTTGATCTCAATGTAGTTTTTAACCTTTTTGTTTTGAGAAATACTAATAACCTCAGAAATAAACTCTTCTTGTTTTGTGGTTTTGTCATCTGCCGATACTTCAAAAACAACATTTAACTTTTTAGCGATAGCACTCGGATTGTCAAGTAAAAGTGCTTCCCCGTTTTTATACCCGGTAAAACCTATTTGAACGTTTGATTTCACTTCATAAATAGGTGTCTTTAGCATTAAATACACCACAGCTAAGAGTACGGTAAATAGTGTAATTGATATAATTTTAGTCTTATTTTTAATAAGTGTTCTAAAAAGTTCCCTTACATCTATCTCATCTTCTTGTATTTTTATTTCATTCATTTTTAACTTGCTCCTTCTCTAAACACAACTGTTTTAATAGTTTTTAATAATATTACAAAGTCCAACCATAAGTTCCAATTTCGAGTGTAGTAAACATCTATATCTACACGCGAATGAAAATCTACATCACTTCTACCACTCACTTGCCAAAGCCCCGTTATTCCCGGTTTTACTGCCATAACCATATCAAACTTAGTTCCAATTTTTTCTTTCTCATTAAACATATAAGGACGTGGACCAATCAAAGACATTTCACCTTTGAAGACATTAATAATCTGAGGGAGTTCATCTAAAGAAGTTTTTCTCATTAAGTTACCAATCTTCGTAATACGAGGATCATTTTGATACTTATGGTACTTTTCATAACATGCTATTTCATTTGGATTATTTTTCAAATATTCTTCCAACACGTCATCACCATTTTCAAACATTGAACGAAACTTGTAACACACAAATCTTTTACCATCTTTTCCAATTCGGTCTTGTTTAAAAAAAACACTTCCTTTGGGTTCTTCTTTTTTCATAAACAAGATTATAATAGCAAAAATAGGTATCAACAAAGGAACTAATAAGATAGATAAAAAAAGGTCAGTGAATCTTTTTAGAAAAGTATTTCTTCTTTTAAATAAAGAATTTTCTAATACAATCATATTTGTACGTGAGTTAAAAAGTTCAATAATTCTTGCTTTTGAGAAGTTAAATGTATTTAACAAAGGTATAAATATAACTTCTTTCTTTTCCAATGTAAGTTTTGAAAGCTGCTTATCTACTTCCTCTTTTGTTAAACCATTTGTATCAAAAAATACAACTTGAGCATTTAAATGTGTACTTTTTTCATAACCTAAGTATTTGTTTCCAAAGACTTCATTAATCACTTCAGAATCTTGCGACACTACTTCTGCTTTTCGTTGCCAAAAACCAAAAAGAGAGAACTTTTTTTTAAGTAAATACTTTCCAATAGGAAGTAACAAAGCCATAAGAACAAAAGATAATACGACAACTAAACGCGAATACTCACCAATTGACTTAGAAAGTGCTAAATAGGATAAAAAAAGCACAAGAGAAAGTAGCAGCGACTTAGCGATTAAGTATGTTTCTTCCCAAAAGTCATGTCTATGTTTGTAAACACCATAACTTACTAAAGTACTAATAACAAGTATGTAAACTAATAACTGTTCTGTATAATGCGTTATGTCACCCATTATCTGTGTACCTAAACTCGGTTCAACAAACTCTCTAAAAACGTAAGCAAACAAAATACTAAGATAAATCAACAAGAGGTCAAAACATACTAAGATTAAACGGGATACATTATTTTTCATAAACGCATTATACTAAGATTAACTTAATTTTTTTTCCCATTCATACGCACTTTTGATGATAAGGTCTAAGTCATCATACTTTGCATTCCACTTCATTTTTTCTTTGATCTTTGTGTTGTCTGAAACCAAAGTCGATGGATCTCCTGCTCTTCGATCACCTTTTAGCACTGTAAAATCGATACCTGTTGTGTCCTTTACACCTTCAACTATCTCTTTTACACTAAGTCCATGACCATAGCCACAGTTAAAAGTATCACTATCGTTTTTTTCTAAATACTCAATAGCTTTTATATGAGCATCTGCTAGATCATCAACATGTATATAATCTCTGACACAGGTACCATCTGGCGTGTCATAGTCTTCTCCAAAGATCGTTATAGCTTCTCTTTTTCCTAATGCTGTTTTAACCACTAATGGAATTAAATGAGTTTCAGGTTCATGGCACTCACCTACTCTTGGGGCTAACGCACCATCTTGCTGGTGTATATCTGCACCTGCTACATTAAAGTATCTAAATATACAGTATTTAAAATCACTTTTTACACCTGCTTCATCTTTGATCACTTTTTCACTCATAAGCTTACTTTGACCATAAGGGTTAATAGGGCTTGTTTCAAACTCTTCATCTATAGTTTTTTTACTAAGATTCGTAAAGTCAGGCTCTCCATAAGTGGCTGCGGTAGAACTAAAGATAAACTTTTTTACCTTATACTTAGATGCAAGTCTAACAAGGTTTGTAGTGTTCAGAGTGTTGTTCATGTAGTACTTCATAGGGTTTTGCATAGATTCACCTACCTGTGAAAAAGCAGCAAAATGGATAATAGTCTTTATGTTATAGTTTTTAAAAACTTCTTCAACTTTATCAAATTCATTTAGATCTAGTTTTATAAAGTCAAACTTTTTTATAGACTGTAAAGTATCTATGGTCTGCATAAAACCAGTTGAAAGATTATCTAAAACCACTATCTCTTTAGCATCTAGCAAAAGCTGTTTTGCAACATGACTACCTATATACCCTGCTGCTCCCGTAATAAGTATCATGTTAAAAGTTCCAAGAGTTTAGATTGATACATTAAAGCTATCTTTTTGTCTGTAGATTCAAACCTTGTTACAAGTTTAGGCGTTGTATTACTAGCACGTACCAACCCCCAACCATCTTCAAAAACAACTCTTAAACCATCTACTGTAATTATCTCTTTTATAGTTGGAAAATCTTTTGGTGGGTTCTGAAGTTTTTGTTTTAATTCTTCTATGATTTTAAACTTTCTATCTTCTGTTGTATCTATATTTATCTCATCTGTTGAAAAAACCTGTGGTAGTTTTTCATACTCTAAACTATAGTCAAAGCCATTGTCCACCAACTCTAATGCTCTAAGTGTAGAATAAATCGCATCATCATATCCAAAATACCTATCATTAAAAAAGATATGCCCACTAACTTCTGCTGCAAAAGAGGCATTTGTTTCTTTTATTTTTACTTTTAAGTTAGAGTGTCCTGTTTTATACATAATGGCTTTACCATAAGTGTTGATAATATCATACATAATTTGTGAACATTTCACTTCACCTATAACTGTAGGGTTGTCTATAAATCTTGAAAAAAATAGTGCAAGTATATCACCCTTAAAGTTGTACTTTTGAGAGAGTACCGCTATTCGGTCTGCATCTCCATCATAAGCAAATCCAAGTTCATACTTTCCAGTTTCTAATTCTTTTTTAATATCTTCAAGGTTTCCAACTTCACTAGGATCTGGATGGTGGTTAGGAAATGTACCATCTGGTTCTTCGTACATAATATTATGCTTTATATTTAGTCCATCTAAGATATTCCTTAAAACACTACCAGCTGCACCGTTTCCACAATCAAACACAAAGTTTTTATTTTTAAGCTTTAGGTGCGAAAACTCTTTTATCATATAGTTTATGTACTCTTTTTTAGTGTCTATCTTTATACTTTTAGGATTATCTTCTATGATTATTTTACTGTCAATAACTTTATCACCAAGTGCATAAATGTCTTCTCCAAAGAATGGAAATTTATCCAAAGTAATTTTAAAACCATTATACTCAGGTGGATTATGTGAACCTGTTATCATAATGGATGCGGAGACTTTTTTACCATCGTTATCTATGTAGTTTGAAAAATAATTCACAGGGGTTGCTACAAGTCCCATATCTAAAACTTCAAGGTTTGCTTTTTTTATACCAGAAGTCAACCACTCTTTAAGAATTGGAGAGTGTGTTCTGGCATCGTAACCAACCGAAATATACTTAGAATTACTATCTTTTTTTAGCACTTCAAGTGCGAAGAAATAAGCTATCTTTTTAACAGTACTCTCATTTAATTCTTTTTTAAAAATTCCTCTTATGTCATATTCTCTAAATATATTTTTAGCCACTATTTAATCCCTTTTGAAGTCATCTGCAATTCTTACAATATCATCTTCGCCTGTATATTCACCAACTTGTGCTTCTATAAGCACTACAGGTATTTTACCCTTGTTTTCAAGTCTATGAACTTCACCCATCTTTATGTAAGTGGATTCATTTGGACGAACTACTTTTGTGTCTTCACCTATAGTTACAGTTGCTGTTCCACTGACTACTATCCAATGTTCATTTCTATGGTAGTGTTTTTGCAGACTTAGACGTTTACCAGGTTTTACCTCTATACGTTTTATCTTATAGCCTGGAGAGTCTTCTAAAACTGTGTAAGTTCCCCAAGGTCTATGACCTGTTAGGTGGATGTTGTGAAGTTCTGAGTTTTTACGAACCTCTGCTACAACTTTTTTTACTTTTTGGGATGAACCTTTTTTACTTATGAGTAGTGCATCGCCAGTATCAACAACTATAGTATCTTCTATATCTACTGTTGCTATATTTCTCTCAACTCCATAGATAAAATTGTTTTTACTATCGATTGAGATATGGTTTTTATTTAAAGTGTTTCCATCTGCATCTTTTGGAAGTTCTTCATAAAGTGCATCAAAACTTCCAACATCAGACCAATTTATATCTGATGGTACTACTTTTACTTTGTTTGATTTTTCCATCACTGCATAGTCTATAGAATCTTCTGGAATGTTTAACATATCCTCATGTTTGATTCTTATAATCTCATCAGTAGATGCGTTCTTATATGCTTTTATGGAAGCGTTATATAGTTCAGGTGAATGTATTTGTAGCTCGTCTAAAAATACACCTGCCCTAAACATAAACATTCCACTGTTCCAGTAGTAGTTACCAGCTTCTACATACTTTGTAGCAGTCTCAAAGTCTGGTTTTTCATGAAAAGCTTTTACATTAAAGTCATTTGCTTCTATGTATCCAAATCCAGTTTCAGCAAAAGTAGGTTTAATACCAAAAGTCACAAGACTGTCTTCAGATGCAAACTCTTTTGCTTGGAGGATAACTTTTTGATACTCATCTTCATCTTTAATAAGATGATCAGATGGAGTGACTAGTACTATCTCTTGTGAATCCAGTGCCATACAGGCAAGTGCTATAGCTGGTGCTGTGTTTCTTCCAACGGGTTCTAACAAATAAGTATTTTCTTTTTTAGCTAACTCTTCAAGTTGGTCTAGTGCTAAAAAATACTGTTGTGCATTTGATACGATAAACTGACTAGTGCATACTTTAGAGTTTCTCTCAACTGTTAGTTGAAAAAGTGATTTTTCTTTTTTATTTTCTTCAAGAGATAGTTTTATAAATTGCTTAGGCATTAAAGACCTACTTAGTGGCCAAAGTCTTGTACCACTTCCTCCGCATAATATTATGTTAGTCATTTTAAAGTTTCCTTATATATTTTTTTAGTCTGCCTAGCTATCAAGTCCCAACTATATTTCTCTTGTATAACCTTTTGAAAATCACGATCTGTATCATTATTTAATTTTATTGCTAACTTAGTAGCTAAATCATCTATATCACCTACATGAAAATAATCACTCTCATCAAGTTTTACTTCAACATTTGCAGGTATATCACTCACTAGAACATCAAGACTGTAACTCATCGCTTCAAGAAGTGCAATTGGAAGTCCTTCATGGTATGATGGCATCACAAAAAGTTTTGCATGAGAAAATATTTGATTTAGCTTTTTACCTTTTATAAATCCAGTCATAATTACACTATTTTCTTTAGCCATTTTCTTTAATGATAAGCTATATTCATCTTCATGATCAGAATCGCCAACTATTACAAGTTTAATATCAGTATCTATTTTACTATAAGCTTTTATCAAATCATGAAAACCTTTTTCTTCTACAAATCTACCTACAGCTATGCAATATTTAGAAACCTCTAATCCCAAAGAATCTATATAGTCAGTTTGATTTGATTTAGTTGGTAAATTTACACCATTATATACTAATTTACAATCCATTCTATTATATTTATTTTCTTGAATTTTCTTAATTACATTTGATATTACAATAACTTTATTAGCATATTTACTTCCAAATTTTTCACCAAACATCAAAACTTTTTTTGCTATTTTCCCCCATTTTTGTCTATCATAATCTGGGCCATGATTTGTTACAACCACTTTAAGTCCTAAAAGTTTAGCAAATGGTACTAAAAGAGATGGTCCTATGGCATGTATATGTAAAATATTTGGATTTTTACTTCTTGCATATAGCACACCTATAAATGTATGGATGATAGCTTCAAGGCTTTTCTTTTTGGGTGTAAATATATGTTTTAATTTTACACCTTGATATTCTTTTATACTCAAATCTTTTACATATGATTTTCTTGTAATAAGTTCCATATCACAACCGAGCTTTACAAGTCTAGGATAAAGTTCTTGACAATGTGTCTCAACTCCACCCAATATATCAGGAATACCTCTAGTACCTAAAACTATTACTTTCATCTAATCTTTTAACCTCAAATCACCTTGTCTTGGATCTTGTCCAACATCACATGTAGGTATAAAGTCTGTACATATTGAACGACCAAGTAAACTTTTTATCTTATTTTTTACTACCCATTTAGCAGGATGTTTTATATACTTTTTCATAACAGGAGCGGCAGTTCCAACCATCCAACAATTCTTAGGACAAGTTCTAACTAAGTCTCTAACTTTATTTGCTTGCTCTGAGAACCATATTTCTTCAAAGCTATCAACTTCACGAATATTTCCCATTGATTCCTTCCAGTATTTTTCTTCCAACCCATTACACGGTAGTACATCACCATATGGATCTATAAAAAAGTTAGCAGTTCCAGCTTCACATGGAAGCATTCTTTTACCACCTTGTATATAGTTTATTAGACCAAGGTTAAAAAATGCTCTAAACCAACTTTTTGGACTATTTTCTTTCATTAGTCTTTGAATTAGCTCATGAAAATCATCTGTTACTTCATCTTTATTTGTAATCCAGTTATCGTCCTTATGAAAATAATATGAATTATGAAAAGAAGCTGTTGCGAACTCCATATCTAATTCCTTAGATAGTTCATATAGCCATAACATATCTTTTGAATTCTTATTTGAAACAGTTATACCAAAACCAACATCTTTAATACCTATATTTTTAAGACCTAATAATGTTCTAAGACCTTTATCAAAACCACCTTCCTTCCCTCTCAGATCGTCATTTTTCACAGACAATCCTTCGATACTTACTCTAATACCAATGTTTGGAAATCTTTTAGCAAGCTTTAGTATTTTATCTGTATGCCATCCAGAAGTAGATATCACTATTCTTTCAGATTTTTTATACATCACTTCTATTATTTCTTCAAGATCATCTCTTAAAAAAGGTTCTCCCCCAGTGATATTCACAAATTTAAAATTTGGTAATATTTCTAACTCTTGCGGAGTAATCTCTTTTTTAGGATCAGTCCAGTTTTGCCAAATATCACACATTTTACATTCCATTTGGCACCTGTAAGTTGTGATGATTGATACATCTGTTGGCATAGTTACATTATTTTTCATCTTATTTATTCTCCATTATCTTATTAAATATTTTCAGTGTTTTTTGTGCTGTTTCTTCCCATGAAAATCGTTCTAAATTTTTATATCCATTTTCAACTAATTTATTTTTTATATTTTCGTCATTAATTATTTTATATATAGATTCTAATATTTCTTCTAAATTATCAGGATCACAGATTAATGCAGCTTCTCCGGCAACTTCAGGTAAAGATGATCTGTTAGAAGTTATCACAGGTATTCCAAACTTCATAGCTTCTAAGATAGGCATACCAAAGCCTTCATAGTATGAGATAAAAATAAACAAACTTGCAAATGAATAATAATTAAACAAATCATTATCATTTACAAAACCTTTATAAAGTATATCATTTGAAAATTTAGAATTATTCATCAATTCTTCAACTACTTCAAAACCTTTTCCAGGCATTCCACAAACTAAAAACTTCATATCACTATGAGTATCACTTTTATACTTTTCAAAAGCCTTAATTGCATTAAAAAGATTTTTTCCTGGATGATCAACTGTTCCTACATATAAGATATAAGCATCTTTTATCAACCTTAAACTATTATCACTTACCTTATTAAAGTCATTTGACACAGCATCATAAATAACCCTAATCTTAGAAACTTCTGTTTTGCATATTTCTATAATATCCTTTTTAGAGTTTTCAGATACCGTTATAACAGCTTTAGATTTACTGGCCATTCTAGGAACTATCATATGTCGATATGCCATACGAAGCTTAGAAAACTTTTCACCTACTTTAAACTCTATCATATCATGTATGACTGATACAATTGGTCTAAAAGAAAAGCTTATTAAAGTAAAATTTGGAAGATAAACTATATCTGCATTTTCCTTTAAAGATAAAAAAGGAAATACGAAAGCATTAAAAAGTAAATTTTTCATAGAACTCATTTTAGTAACATTAATTCTTTTAACTTGTACATTTTTTGGAAAATCTATTTGAAAAAATTCATCATTATCATAATTTGTGTATATCACAAAAGTATTGTTTTTTTCTAATATAGACATATGCTTAACAGTTTCTATTAATGTTCTACCAATTCCAGTAATTTTTTTACCTACGTAACCATTTATTAATATTTTCAATTTTTTATTCCTTAAAAAAAATTTTCACATAATTTGCTCTAGCTTCCCATGAATTCCTTAAAGCAAACTTCCTTATCTCTTTTTGAGCACCATCATCTATGTTTTTTGCCCAATTAAAAGCTTCTATTAATCCATTTTCATCTTTATACAACTTAAATGGACCATCAATCTCTTGTACAGTTTTAAATGCAGAAGATATCACTGGTAAACCACTTGCACAATATTCATAAAGCTTAATAGGATTTACAGAGTCAGTCATTGTATTTATCATAAATGGGATTACCCCTATATCTGCTAAGTTTGTAAATGCAGACATATATCCATAGCTATAAGGACCAACAAATTTTACGTTTGATACTTTTTTAAATACATCAGGTATATTTGTTCTAATCGGACCTACTATAACAATATTTACATCCCTTTCTTTTGCTAATATTTCTATACTTTTAAAATCAAACCACTCTGCTATAGCACCAATATATAATAAGTTTATTTTATTTAAATCAAAGTACTTTTTTACTTCATCAACTTTAACACTATGATAATTATTAAAATTTTCATAATCACATCCGTTACCCAAATAGTATACATTTTCATTTAAAGTATCAAATTTCATCATTAAATCATGTGATGTAAAAAATACACTATTACTCTTTTTAATTAATTCTTTCTCGTAATTTAGTAAATTTTTTGGTATATCATCAAAATGTTCTAAGTTATCTACACATCTATAAAATATTTTTTTTGATTTGATTTTATTTAATAAACCTATATGCCTAGGGTCGGTGAACCAAATAATATCTACATCGTCAAATCCAAGCTTCTTAATATTTGATAATAAAAAAGGCATAAACTTATAATAATTTTCTAAGTACCAATCACTCTTTAAAAAGCTATTATTTCTGTATGGCAAAAAAGTAAAAGGAGTAATAGAGAATAAGTTTTTATTAATTTGCTTTGCTCTATTGAAATGCCAATTCCTTATTCTATCACTTTTTCTATCTTTGATATATTGCATTATATGAAATGGTAAAGATATCCATAATACTTGGTAATCCTTTGAAAAGTGTTCTGCATAATGGTGACTACCAATTTTAATATTTGCGTCAAATGGTAAATTTTCAAGCATCAATATTTTTTTTCTTTTCATTAGATATTTTCCTTATATATTTTTGTTTTTACTATCAAATTTAAAATAAATAAACTAATTAATAATAGTATTATATATGCATAATCCATTATTCTAAATACATTAAAAAAACTACCCATTTGCATCCATGCAGTTATTTTATAATTAAATATTGTTAACCAAACTATAAACCAAGTATAGAGCATCCTATCTATAGTGTATTTTAAGATAAAATCAAAAAATACAATAAAAGAGATAAGTAAAAATGTAAAAAGTAATATGCCATACAAGCCAAAATAAATTATACCTTCACCAACAAATGTAACAACTAGATTTCTAGTTTCAGCGAACCAGTCAGCAGTTAACCTTTCTGTAATCCAATATTCAAAACTTTCCTCTTTAGATAAACTTACACCAAAAACTTTTGAATTAATCATCGTCTGTGAAAAATTTTCTACTCCTTTTAAGCCTAAAGTTTTTTCACTATTTATAATATGGTCATTATATATTCTCCAGTATGGTTCTCCTTGACCTAGTGTAACCCTACTTCCAAATACTAACATACCAGTAGTAAAACTTTTTTCCATTTTTTTACCATGAACTAAAAGTTCATCTGTCATATTATGATATGCGGTATAAGACATTACTAAAAACAGTGTCATCCCTAAAGTAAATCCTACAATAATATTTCTTTTGATATTTATAACTTTTCTATTTTTGTAAAAATATACAAAATAAAGAGGAAAAACAATTAATAAAATATTAGACTTCTGTGATAATAAAATACACAAAACTAAATAAGAAAGTATATTCAATATAAACAGATAATTATGTATTCTTTTTTTTCTAAATAAATATAGAAAAACATAATATGCTGGTAAAAATAGGACTATGATTCTTTTAAAAATAGGGGAAACTTTTTCACCCCAAAAAAGTGTTCTTGCTATATCAGGATTATCAGCAAAAAAAGGAGCACCACTTTTTAAAATGTATAATGTAAAAAGAAAACTAAAAAGTAAAATACCTACACTTACAAGTGTAATACCTTGATTACTAAATTTTAATTGTCTTTTATAAGCAATCATGTATCTTTTTTCACTTGTATCACTTACAACTTTTGCTACACTATATATTAAAAAAACAGTTGTTAATAAAATTAACGAAGAATAATTATGCGGGTCTTCCACATAATCATCGGGCCATGCGAAAAAACCATTTTCACAAAATAATGCACCAAAAATCCATGTAACTGATATAATATATAAAAATGATTTAACAGAAAATAAATCTTGCCATCGAATTAGGATAAAATACAATCCAATAAAATAAATTAAAATAACAAGAATATTATAATATATCATTCTTTTTTAGCTTTCCATATCCATTTGAATATAAATCAAATATTTTATTATCTGTTAATAACTCTTTATTTGACAGTGTCTCAATAATTATTTTATCCGTATCAATAATAAATTTTCTTTGAATTATTGTATCTCTATAACTCAGTTCAAAAACAATATTGGTATTACTATACTGTATCAGTTTACATTTTGCCTCATTCTTTAAATTAAACAGTCCTTTTACACCTTCATACCATACATTTTGTTCCATATCATTAATCTGTGGTGAATTATGAGACTTAACACTTCTAAATTGATTTCGTCTATCTGGTAATGGTGTATATAAATATGTTCCAGGGTCTTTTGCTTTTTCAACACCATCTATGGTAAGTTCATAAGATAGTTTATCATTATGAGCATGTCCACCAAAATCATTTTGTCCATTTGGACCTGCTGAAATAGCTAAATACAAATATTTTGATTTAAAAATATATATACCGCAATCAGGATAAAAATATAATTTAATTTCTTCTAGTATATTTCCTTTATTAAAATCATATTTATCTTCTTTTCTATACTCTAAAATTTCGTTTGTCGATTTATTTATCTCTACATGATAAAGATTTTCTTCACAATTATAAGTCAATAATCTCTTTTTAGATAAAGCAGATATGAAAGATGTTTCTAACTTAAACTGATTATAAAACTTATTATCTTCAAATAAACCTCCAACCATTGCAATAAATGTATTATGATCTAATATGTTTTCATCCCAAAATAGTTCTTCATCTTGTGTATAGTTATTTAAATTAAGATATTGTTCAACTATTTTCTCATACTTTTTAAATTCTCCATTAGGAGACAACCTAAAAAAACGTCCACTATCATTATCTCCAAATTGAATTATTTCTCCTGAGGGTTTTGTAATATCAATTGTAAACTGGCCTATTTTGTACAATTTTTCTATATAATTTACAGGAAAAATAATTTTATCATTTTCAATAGAATAAGCTTGTTTATATCTAGATTTCAATGGAGGTTTTACTTTCCAAACGTTATTTTGATAATTCCTTAATGCACTAACTTTGTCTTTATCCAATCCTAAAATCAATGCAGTTGAAAAAACAATGAGTTCTCCACTTAACCGATGATAACTTGTAGAGGCTTCAAAATTACTACCATCCCTGTAAAACTCTTTTTTCATCTCTGACAAAATTTCTTGAACAGAAAATCCTAACCATCTATCAATTTCTTCTGTAGAATCTAGATAATTAGATACAAAAAGTAATCCTGCTATATCACTTAAATAATCGTTTGATGTTATCTCTTCACTATATTCTAGATTATTGACAATATGTATACCATGTTCATATATGCTGTTAGAAAAAATTTGTTTAAATTCATTGGTAATTATTTCATCTTCATCAAGTTGTCTAAATATATCATAAGCAATTAACATATTTGCAGCTCGTATACCAACATCCATAGTGCAAACCCAATTAACACCTAGCCTAGGTGGATTATTCTGTATAAAATCTAATACTTGATATTTGAATTCTTTAATATTTCTTGTTAATAGGTTTTTATCAACTAAAGAAAAAATAGCAAGTTGAGGTAAGTGCTGAAACCTTGCTACTTCCCAAGGTACTTTTATATCTGTACCTAGTTTATGTCCTATTCGTTGTTCTTTGTACCAAGCTTTTTCATTCCATCGGTACCCACTTTTATAATCTTTTTGCCAATCAATAGGTTCATAATCATTTGCTATACCTTGTGGAGCTTCAACGTTCATATCGTACTTATGACCCTCAATTCCAAGTGCAATTGAATCATAACTATTTTTCACCCAACCACTTCCAAGTAAATCAAATCTATGACTACAATACATCTTAGATAAATATTGGGCTACCTTACAATCTATATTTGATATATCAAGTTCTTTAATATCTATATAGCTATTTTTTATTAAAGGTACATCATAATTTATATGAGTACTCTTATTTAAGTCTCTTGACTTTTGCAGTTTATTATTAGCTTTAGTAGTAATCTTATTTATGACCTTCTTTAATACATCTTGAGGTGGCATTGAAATAGCTTTTTTTATATAATAACTTATTTGTCCCATTTTTCTTTCTCCAGTATCTTCTTTACATGCTTATCCCAGGTATACTTTTGAACTACTTCATTTCTGGCATTCTTACCAAGATTTTCTCTTAGTTCTTTATCATCTATAAGATTTTTCATGGCATATATTAAATCATCTAAACAACCAGGCTTTACCATATAAGCCGTATTGTTATGCTCCAAAACTTCAGACATTTGAGACATATCACTACTAATGATAGCTTTACCCATTGCCATATATTCAAATAGTTTTGTCGGACTTCCAAAAAACTCACTTCCATCGGGATTTGGTACTGTAGCATTAATTAGAATATCACAACTATTCAAATATTTTGCCCCTTCACATTGAGGAACTAAGCCTGTTAATATAACATTATTTAAAACATTATAATCAATTATATTTTTTTTGACTTCAGACATCTTAACACCGTCACCTATCATTAATAGTTTTGTTTTATCCTTATATACTGGATATTTCTCAAGTAGTTGTCCATATGCTAAAACAATATTTTCAGCTCCATGCCACTGTCCAAAAGTTCCTATAAAACCTAATGTTACATTATTATTCAATCCATATTTATATTTGATATCTTCACATTCAATACTTGAATGATATTTAGTTTCATCTATCCCATTTGGATTGACTATTATTTTACTTTCATCTACTCCAAAACTTTTAAGCGTTTTTTTTAATACATCAGATACTACAACAATTTGAGAAGCATTTTTTATATTATAGTTTTCAATAAAACTTACAATTGGTAATTTAAATAATTTATTATAAATATATTTTGCCAAACTTTTAAACTTACTATCGTTTGATTTCCAATGCTTTATTTTCCATACATCAGAAGAGTTAAATTCTAAGGTAAAAGGTATCTTTTTCCGCTTCGCTAAATATGCACCACAAAAACTAAAGCCATTATACCTCTGATAGATTGAATCAGTTTGCATATTTTTACAGTGTTTTATTACTTTAAAATTATAAATAAGTTCACTTATTTCTTTTGGTAAAAATGGTACAACTATTGGATCCAAAATTTCTATTTTTTTATTTACTTCTGCAAGATTATCATTAGATATAACATGTAAGTCCACTTGCTTCTCCATCGCATTTATAACCCCTGCGGTGTGTCCCACTGATCCACCAGCTTTCAAGTTAAACCAATAAAGTGTTCTAAGATATATTATTTTCACTTGATAATCCTAATTTGTAATATTTTAAATGTAAAAAGAATGAATACATCATTGAAAGCATACTTGCCATCACTGCTCCAATAGCCCCAAAAAAAGGAATTAATAAAAAATTTAGTACTATATTAGCAATAGCTGTATAGATAGCCTTTTTCTTGAGAAATTTTCCAAACCCATTTGTTCCTAGCCAAGCATTATATGGTTGATAAGCTGCTTGAAAAGCTATAGCAAATGACATAAATAACAAAAGTAACTGAACATCTTGATATTCCTGACTTAAATAAAAATTTAGTATAAAATATCCTAAACTATTAGCACCTAAAACGGCAATAATTATCCATAAAAAATTAACTCTTAATATTTTTTTTGAAATCTCTAAACCATCTGAAAAGCTTTTAAACTTTGAACTTGAAAGTGAATTTGAAAAAGTGTTAATGGGAGTAGCCATAGAGTTTGCTAAAGAGTATAAACCTACATCTTTAGCCCCTATAAAGAAACCAATCATTAATCTATCAAGCTGATAACTAGCTGTATCAACTACTCTTCCAGTATATAGATGAAATCCATAAACTTTATTTTCTATATGTATTTTAAAAACATTTATCTTTAGATTTGTAAATACTGGTTTTAATTTAACAATAAAAACAAAAAAAGACACAATAGATGTTACAGAGAAGCACAACAAAACATTTAAAGGTGTCAATGCTTCTTGAGAATAAAGAGAAAATAGTGAAACAACAAAAAGTAATTTCCAAAGAAAATTAAATCCTGCTAAATATTCTATATGATTACTTCCTTTTAAAATCAAATCCATAAAAAAAGGTAGTATGAAACTCCAGCTTACTATTGAAGCAATTCGTATAGTTTCTCCTACTTTATCTTTAAAAATACTATCTACAAATTGCGAAACTATAAAAATAGTGATAAAAAACAATATAGATATTCCAAAAACAATTACAAATGAAGCACCAACTAGCTCTTTTTCTTTTGCCTTATCATGGTTTGTTGCCAAAAGTCTAGAAGCACTTGCGAAATATCCAAATTCAAAGAATATAGCCAAAAAAAAGATAATAGCTAAAGAAAAAGAATATATACCAAATACTTGTACTCCCATCTCTTTAGCTAATAACATGTTTGATATAAAACCTACTATCATGCCAAATAGTTGAGCACCAAACAGTAATAAAGTTTGTATTGATGTTTTTGAAGATGCTAGTTTTTTAAGCATTCGAACTTACATCCAATATTTTATATCTATCATTTGCCCACTTTGTGTTTTGCTTATTTTTGACTAATACCTTATTTCCAACTAAATCAAATAATGGCTTATCGCTATGATGATCACTATATACATAAGAATTTTCAAGGTCATAATTATTCAAATCAAGCTGTTTTAATTGTTTCACTTTTTCAATGCCTAGACATTCATTTCCATCAATTTTTGATGTGAATTTTCCATTTTCAAATTCAAGCTTTGTAGATAATAAATAGTCAACCTGATATTCATTTACAAAATATTTCAAATAATTTTCAAATCCACCAGAAACTATTATTATTCTATGTCCTTGATTTTTATGCTCCAATAATTTTTCAATAACTACTTTATGTAACCTATTTCTTATTACAGTTTTGAAAAATTCTTCTGAATAACTTTCCATTTCATACTTACTTATCTCATTATAAACTTTTAACAAGTACTCTTTGTATTTTTTACTATCACTAGATGGTATTTGATTAAATCGTTTTCTAATTTTTGAATATAGTTTTTTATGAATCGGTAGCTTTAACTCTAAAAAATCTAAAAAATAGCTTATAGACTGACCATTAAAAATGGTATCACAAAAGTCAAAAATAGCTAATTTTTTCTTATATGTCATAACTAAATATATCTTTAATTGAATCTATAATAATTTTATTCTCTTCCTTTGTTCTTCCTGCTACTCTAATAAACTCTCCATCAAGTCCTATTTTATCACTCCCTGTTCTCGTATAAACACCGTGTTTTATTAGCATTTTTGATACAAAATCTGCACTTGTACTTCCATCAAGAAGTTCTATCAAGGCAAAATTTGCCATACTTGGATAAACTTTTACTTGAGAAATCTTTGACAGTTCATCAAAAAAACTTTGTGCTTCTAGAATATATTTTTTTCTTACTTTTTCATACTCTTTAAAAAAATCTTCTCTTTTGTAAAGTCTAAAAAAATACTCACTTAATCCACTTGAGTTCCAAAGATAACCATTTTTCAATAATTTAGAGACCTTGTGTTTATCCATAACTACATAGCCAGCTCTTATACCTGCTATTCCAAAGTCTTTTGACATACTTTTAATAACAATAACATTTGAAAACTCTTTAAATAATTCTGTCGCTGATATAAGACTATATCCGTCATCTTCAAAAGCAAAATGAATAAAACTTTCATCAATGATAATGTTTTTAATCTCTTTAAGATTATTTAAAATATATCTAAGATCTTTATATTTTAGATACCCACCATTTGGATTGTTTGGATTTATTATCACTACACTATCTGGTTTTTGTGCTTTTACAAATTCTAAATATTTATCAGCTATTAGTGCGTAGTCATCTTTTTTATCTAATTGATAATATACAACTTCTGTATCTTCTCTTGCGAATTCATAATATGATGAAAATGTTGGTATATTCACTATAACTTTTTTCTCAACAAAATTATGCATGACTGCTTGTATTCCTTCAATTGCACCATTTCCTACAAAAATATTTTCTTTATTAATATTTATCGACTTACTAATAATATCAGCTATTACATCGTTTTGTGATGGATAAAATTCTAATACATCTCTGAGCTTACTCGTATCAACTAGCTCTTTTTTTAAATATTTTAAAAACAAATCAGTGGCATACGGATTTGATAAAAAGCAAGCATCTACTTTAATGTTAAGTTCTGGTAATTCTTCTGCAATTGTAAATATACTCGGACTATGACTTCCTGCTGCTTCTTTTAGCTGACGAATTTTTGAAGCTATTTTTTGTTCTTTTTCTGATAGTTTTATCATTTTATTCTTCCTTTTTGAACTGTTACTTTTATTTTTCCTGTTTTACAGTTTCTTTCAATCTCAGAAAGTATTTCAATTTTTAAATTTACTTTACCCAATCTTTGATAGACTTCTTTTGCAATTAATTCAATATAATTAGAATCTTTTTTAGATATTACTAATTTTAAAACAACACTTCTATTTTCATTCTGAATTATCTGAAATTGTTTTAATTCATTAAAATTTTTCATTGCTGTTGAAAAATTAGCTGTTGGAATAGGTGTTCCATCATCTTTAATTAAAATGTCATCGCTTCTACCTTCAATGCATTTAAATGGGATAGAAAGGTGCCTACCACATGGACAAATATCAATTGGTTTTTCTAAAGGAATTGCTTTATCATTAGTGTTATATCTAATAAATGGCATTGTAAGGTTATTTAAAGATGTAGCAACGATATTATTTTGTTCATCAATTTCAACAATCCCATAATCATCATTGTTGTGATAATTTCCAGCCCAACACTGCTGCACTGTAACAGTTCTTTCATTTTGTCCATACCAATCTAATACTGGAAGTTGCCAATAATCTTCTATCACTTCACGATATATTGGTAAAAGTGTCTCCGATGAAGTTATTAAAGTTACAATATGAGGCAACTTAATGTTTTTTTCTTTTAGCAAAAGTGTAAATATATAGATAGAACTTGGATATCCTCTTATAATCTTTGCATTAGATTTTTTCATAAAGTCAATATATGTATTTAGACTTTTATCATTAATATGAAATGGGGATAAAAACCAATAATTATTTGATTTAGAAACTTTAAAAAGTGGTTCATTTTCTTTTGGTGAATAACTTCTAAGTACTATAACGGGATCGCCTTTTTTATAAAAATAATCTTTTCCCATCCCCCAAGCTCTAAATTTTACTAAATCTTCAAAAACATCACTTTCATCTGTGATTTTAAACTCAAATGGATCTCCGGTAGAACCTGATGTATGAGATAATTTACCATCATATTCTGTAGAACAAAAATCTTTGAAATTTTCTCTAATAACTTGCTTATTAACTACTGGAAATTTGTTTAATTCATCTAATGTAAAATTTTCAAAATCAACATTAATATTTAAATTTTTATAAAAAGGTACTGTTTCTATAGTTGTTTTTAATATTTTCTTTAGTTTTTCTGTTTGAACACATCTAATCTCAGCTTTTGTTTTCCATTGAAACTCTTGATTGTTTTTTGAATACTTTACATAGAAAATATAATTTGATACTTTATTACTAACTTTTTTTATAATGTTACTGCGCATTTATATACTTATATTATAAATGTAGTTTCAGTAGTTTGAATCATATCAAAAAGCTCTATTGGCCATGATTTCTTATTTCCTTTGATAGTCTCATATAGTTCTTCTAACTCTTCGTATTGACCTTTTTGACTTATCTCTGATGTATTTTCATTAAGTTTAACACCATAACCTTTCAGGGATTTATAGTCATCCATAATGATGCTTTTACCATCAAAGTGAATTTCCATAAATTCTTTACTTAAATCTTTACTACCATTTGCAAAATATTCTATACTGCAAACTGAGCCATCACTATATTTTAAAGTTATAGATTTATTATCTTCAGAAGAATACTTATTTGTTGTAGGAGTCAACGATTCTACAGATATACTTTCAATACTACTACTAGTTATGGCTGTCATTAAATCAATTATATGACACGCCTCGCCTACCATTCGTCCTCCATCTTCATGCACCCAGTGATCAAGTGGTATATATCCAGCATTCATTCGATATCTTATTAATAAAGGATTAATCCTTTTATCTGTATATTTTTTTATCTCATTAGCATATTTACTAAACCTTCTATTAAAACCCGTAAAAAGAACTGGTTTATTTTCACTATTTTCTTCATAAAAAGATTTGATTTTATCTAAGTCATCTTGATTCGTTGCAAGTGGTTTTTCTACAAATACATGTTTTCCTGCTTCTAATGCTTTTAAAGATAGCTCAGCATGGCTATCATGTCTAGTTGAAATTAGAACTAAATCCACATCTTTATCATCTAGTATATCTTCAAAATTTGTAGTTGCATAGTTTGCTTGATACTGTTCAGCTACTGTTTTTGCTTTATGTCCTGTTAGACTCATAACTGCATGAAGTTTATACTTATTAGATAATTTAGATATATTTGGTAAATGCATACCTGTTGCAAATCCTCCAGCACCGATGAGTGCAACATTTATAATCTCTTTTTTGATAGGATTATTATTTATTATAATTTTTCTATCATGATTTAAATAATGATCAAGTTCAATTAAATCTGTTTTACCATAGTCTAGGAGTACCATAAGTGGTTTAGCTCCAGGAGCTTGAAGAGATTCAAATGCCTGTGTTACTTTATCTATAGTAAATTTTTCATCGATGAGTTTACTAAGATTTATATCTCCAGTATGTACAAGCCTTAAATATTCTGTCATATTTCTATTTTCAGTCCATCTTACATAACTGTATGGATAATCAAGCCCTTTTTCTTCATAGTTTTTGTCGTATCTTCCAGGTCCGTATGATGTAGATATAAGAAAATCAAGTTCTTTCGCATACATATCATCTCTTTTAATCTCCATACCGACAACACCTACAAGAATTACTTTACCTTTTTTCTTGCACATCTGAAAACTTTGAGACAGTGGTTCACTGCTTCCAGTAGCAGCAGTAAAAAGAACTGCATCTGCCCCATGACCATCAGACCAATTTATAATAGAATCTACTACATTCTCTCTTGATGGATTGATAATTAGCTCTGCTCCATATTCCTTTGCAATGTTAAGTCGTCTATCATCAAAGTCTGTAACAGCTATTCTAACCCCAGAAAGTCTTAGCATCTGAACAGCTAGAAGCCCAAGTATTCCAGCCCCTACAACAACACACATCTCACCTAGTTTAAGATCACTTCTTCTTACACCTTGCATGGCAATCCCACCAAGGGTCACAGTAGAAGCATCTTCAAAGTTCATCCCATCTGGAGTTTTCATCACAAGATTTTGTGGTACATCTACATACTCAGCATGATTTGCTAAACCTGCTCCTGCTGCTGCTACACTATCTCCTATTTTATAGCCTTGTACACCTTCACCTACAGCTATAACCGTCCCACTTATAGAATATCCAGTAGGATTACCACTATCAAGCTTACCTTTTACAATGGCATATGCTTTAGCTACACCATCTGACTTCACCATATTGATAACTTTTTTAACATTTTCTGGTTGTTCCATAGCCCTTTTTATAAGACTTTTACCACTACCTGAAACTCCACTTATCTCAGTACCAGCTGAAATACAACTATTTACTACTTTTATTAGTAATGAACCTTTTGAAACATTTGGAGCTGAAACCTGTTCTCCTAAAACCTTACCTTTTTTTACTATCGCTTGTATCATTAATTTAGTACCCCACAAAAATCTAATTCACTTTTTATATCTAAACTATTAAACTCTTTATGAGCCACCAAAAATGTTACTATATCTGCTTCTTCTAAAGCTTTTTTATAATCAACTATCTCAAACTCATCATTAATCTCAATATTTGGCTCAACGGCAAGCACATCCATACCATCAGATATAAGTCTTTTAGTTATGTATAGTGCTGGAGACTCTCTGAGATCATCTATATCTGGTTTAAAAGCAAGACCCATACATGCTATCTTTGCTTTTCGACCGTTTTCATTTTCGAATTTTAATGCTGCATTTTTTATCTTCTCTATCGCCCATTCTGTTTTATATGTGTTTACTTCTCTTGCCGTTTTTATCATTTTTGCTTTTTCACCACCAGCATGTACTATAAACCACGGATCGACAGCGATACAGTGCCCGCCTACACCAGCTCCAGGTTGAAGTATATTTACTCTTGGATGCCTATTTGCAAGTCTTATAAGCTCCCATACATCTATGCCGAACTTATCACATAGTATGCTAAGTTCATTGGCAAATGCTATATTTGTATCTCTAAAACTATTTTCTGTAAGTTTTGCCATCTCTGCCGTTTTAGCATCTGTACTGAGTACTTCGCCCTCTACAAATGTCTCGTAAAACTCTACTGTTTTTGCAGTTGCTTCAGGTGTAGTACCACCTACTATACGGTCATTTTCTACTAGCTCTCTCATTATGTGTCCAGGTAATACTCTTTCAGGACAGTGAGATACATACAATTTAGAAGTATCTACTCCATTTTCTTTTAGTACTTCTTCTACTTTATCTGTAGTACCAACTGGAGAAGTTGACTCTAGTATCACTATATCACCATCTTTGACATAAGGCGATATAACTTTTGTAGCACTTACTACATAATCTATATTTGGCACATATCCATCATGAAAAGGTGTAGGCACAGCTATGACAAACACATCTGCTTCAGTCGGCTTTAGATCTGCTTTTAGTTTACCACTATTTACTGCAGCTTGTACAAATATATCCAACTCTGGTTCTACTATGTGTATCTCACCACGGTTTATAATATCAACTGTTTCTTGAACTACATCAACACCATGTACATCATATCCTCTATTTGCCAAAAGTGCCGCTGTTGGCAGTCCTATATAACCTAACCCTATTACACATATTTTTTTGTTTTCCATCTGTTATAAACTCTCTTTTAAAAATTTCACTATTTTATCACAAGCTTTTCCATCTCCGTATGGGTTATGAGCTTTAGACATTCTTTCATACTCTGTTTTATCATCCAGTAACTTTTGAGCTTCTTGTATGATTTTTTGACTATCAGTACCAACAAGTTTTACAGTTCTTGCATCTACAGCCTCTGGTCTTTCAGTAGTATCTCTCATCACTAACACTGGCTTACCTAAACTTGGAGCTTCTTCTTGTACACCACCAGAGTCTGTAATGATAAAGTTTGACTTATCCATAAGGTAGATAAACTGCTCATATTGAAGTGGTTCTATTAGGTATATGTTATTTACACCTGAAAGTATCTCACGTACTGGCTTTTGAACATTTGGGTTTAGATGTACTGGGTACACTATATTTATATCTTGGTTATTTATAGCTATCTCTTTTAGTGCTGTACAAATATTTATAAAACCTTGACCATGATTTTCTCTTCTATGTCCGGTTACAAGTATAATTTTTTTATCATCTTGTATTTTGTAGTTTAAGTTTGAGAGTTGTTCAACTATTTTAGTTTCTAACTTTTTATCATTTTTTATTTTAGCTAGTGCTAAAAATAGTGCATCTATTACAGTATTTCCAGTTACTAGTATATTTTCAGGGTCTTTGTTTTCTTTGAGTAAGTTTTTTTCAGATATAGAAGTAGGAGCAAAGTGATAATTTGAAAGAACTCCTGTCATTTGTCTGTTAGCTTCTTCTGGCCATGGACTGTAAAGGTCTCCTGTCCTAAGTCCGGCTTCAACATGACCTATTTTTATCTGTTGATAAAAAGCTGCCAATGAAGCCGCACTTGTGGTTGTTGTATCACCATGGACTAATACCATATCTGGACTAAAGTCACTAAGTACATCTTTAAGTCCTAGCATCACATTTGCCGTTATGTCATATAGATCTTGTCCAGGCTTCATAAGGTTTAAGTCATAATCAGGTTTAATATCAAACAGTTCTAAAACTTGATCAAGCATTTCTCTATGTTGAGCCGTTACACAGACTTTTGATTCTATTGAATTTTCTTTTTCAAAGGCTTTCACAAGAGGAGCCATCTTTATAGCCTCAGGTCTTGTACCAAATACTAATAATACTTTTTTCATATATTTACTTTTGACTTTTCATAAAAATAATTTGTAGCTTCAACAAAACCATCTACACTACCACAGTCAAAACGTTTACCTTTAAACTTATAAGCAATCACATTTCCTTGTTTTGCTTGTTCTAGTAGTGCATCTGTGATCTGGATCTCTCCACCTTTTCCAGGTTGTGTGTTTTTAATGATCTCAAAAATATCTGGAGTAAGTATGTAACGACCTATGATCGCCATGTTTGTTGGTGCATCTTTTGGTTCTGGCTTTTCCACCATATCTGTCACTCTATATGTTCCATTTTCTATCTCTTCGCCTGCTATGACACCATACTTATTTGTATCTTCTTTGGGTACTTCTTCTATGGCTACAATTGAGCATTTATACTTATTGTACACGTCTATCATTTGAGTTAAAACAGCATCTTCTTGGTTATCACAAAGATCATCTGCAAGTATTACGGCAAATGGCTCATTACCAATAAGTGTTTCACCACTGAGTATGGCATGACCCAAACCTTTCATCTCTACTTGTCTTGTGTACGAAAAAGTACATTTTGTTATGACATCTCGAATCTCTGTCAAGTAGTGTTCTTTTGAAGTACCTTTGATCTGATGTTCTAACTCATAACTTATGTCAAAATGATCTTCTATAGCGCGTTTGCCTCGACCTGTTACGATCGCCATAGTATCTAGTCCAGCTTCAAGTGCTTCTTCCACACCGTACTGGATCAATGGTTTTGTGAGTACAGGTAACATCTCTTTTGGTGTCGCCTTAGTAGCAGGTAAAAACCTTGTTCCATAACCTGCTGCGGGGAATAAACATTTTCTTATCATCTTTTATCTTTTATCTTTTAATTATAGTTTGCAATTATATCTTTTAATTATTGAACACCTACTGAAACACTTATATTTTTTTTTATTTTGAAGCTTAAGCGTAAATCTATTATGTCACATTAGATAATTTTTTTCAATATAATTTAAAGTATTTTTAACAATCTGTATCAATACCACAGAATACTCTAACACCTCGTCAAAAACTTCAACAAGTTCATCTTCAATATACTCATGAACTACTGTATTTCTAATATCTTTCATGATTCTTAACTCTTCTATATCTTTAAAAAGTTCTCTTTTGTGAGCATTATTGACTACATCTATAAGAGTTCCTTGATTTTCAAATTCATACTCATCTAGTGTTCTAAAGATTTTTCGTATCAAAAAATCTATACCTCTACTGTACCTACTACACAAGGTCTCGAACTTACCAAACTCATCTATTGAGTATTCTTGTTTTATACCTATTTTAGAACACTCACTAAACGATATATCTATCCAAAAGAGTTGTTTCTCTAATAGCTTTTTATCTTGAAAAAGTTTATCTTTCATCATAGTAAAACTGCCTTTTTAACTATATGTTTTGTAAAAGGGTTTTTAAACTCTCCATTATCCAGTACAATATCAAGTTTTTGCTCACCAAAATGTTTAAAAAAATCTATTCGCAACAACCTTAAATCCCTATTTGTAAGTTCGTCTGACACAACAAGTAAATCTATATCTCCACCTTTTTTTTCATCATCAACACGACTACCAAAAAGATAAAGCCTAGCATTTTTAGAAATCGTATTAAGTTTATCTTTTAAAACTTTTACTTGTTTTTTTTCGAGTCTCACTTTTTCTCCAATCTCTTTAGTTTATCTTTTAAAATAATTTTTCCAGCTTCTACACCGGGTTGATCATAAGCATTTATATAAAGAAATTTCGCAACAACCGATGTTAAAAGTTCGTATTCATACATAAGTGATGCGATGCTTTTTTCATTAATCCCCTCAAGAGTAATGACGTCACAAGGAATATCTTCAAGTTCTTTTATGGCTTGGATCGTTGCATCGGCTTGTTCATTTATAAGATACGAAAAATCAAGGTTTTCTAAATAGTTTAACTCTTCCAAACCTTCTAAATGTACTTCAGGAATTTTCATATCGTTTTCAAAGTTTTCAACTTTTATGACAGAAACCGTTTTATCACGTTTGCCTTCTACTATAAGTTGTAAAAATGAATGTTGATCAATAGGTCCTATGATCCCTACTGGGGTAAGTCCCTGTTTACTTGCATTTATATCTATTTTTCCTAAACTCTCTCCCCAAAGTTGGATATACCATTTGTTAAATCCTTCCAATCGAGAGGAATAAGAAAAAACAACATTAATATTAAAACTGTTTTTATACTCAGCAAAAAAACGTGCTTTATTTAAAATTCTTTCATAATAGTGTGATTGTTCAAAAAAAGATTGATTAACCTCTTTGATCCCTTTTAAGATCTCATCAATATCTATCCCCACTATACAAAGTGGTAAAAGACCAACTGCCGAAAATACAGAAAATCGACCCCCTACATTTTTAGGTATCTCAAAAGTTTGCATCCCATTAGCTTGTGCGTAAGTGTTGAGTTTTGAGTCATTTTCAGTAACAATCACCGTATTGTTTTTATCACATTTAACTAAAGCATTTATATATTTCCATATAGAGATAGTTTCTACCGTTGTACCACTCTTTGAGATCACAACAAATAAAGCATCGTCTAGATCTATAGCATCAATTTTTGATTGTAATTCTATGGGATCTGTGCTTTCTAAAAAGTGTAATTTTTTATCTAAACATTTAGAGTGCTTTAAAAACTTATAAATAGCATAAGTGCCTAAAGTACTTCCCCCTATTCCGATCACTACAATATCTTTTTGATTAACCGTTTTAGCATACTTTTTAAATAGATCTATCTCTTGATCGATTAAATTGTAATAACCAATCTCTTGACGTTCTTGTTGAATACTTTGAAATAATACACTGTCCGAAATAGTTGGGTTAAAGTTGTTAATATAATTCATTTAGTTTTTTTGCCTTAAAAATACGGGAAACCTTGGGTTTCCTTTTGAAGTTAGTCCATAATATTTAAATGTTACTATCGCATTTATTTTAGGTGGATTTTCTCTTTGTTTATCAGTAAACCCAGTTCCTATTTTGATGATTTTATCATCCTTTAACTTGCAGTTTAATGAACCAAGTTTATTTTTATATTTTCCTTTTCCCTCATTATAAGAGATTACAACACATTCTGTATCTAAAAAACGTTTTACTTTTAAAGCATTGTCTGTTCTTCCCGTAAAATATTCTAAACTGGCATCTCTAACGACTACTCCCTCTCCCCCTTTTTGTTCAACTTCTTTTAAAAAAGTATTAAGGTGTTTTATATCTTTAATCTTTATTTGCTCAATAGTTCTAAGGTATTTTGATTTTTTGACAACAGAAAGTCTTTGTGTTAAATTACCCTCTTGGTTTGGCACTTCAAACACATTGTAAGTAAGTTCACTCCAGTTTGAAGTTTTTTTGCTGGATCGAACAATAGAACTTATCTTGTCAAATTTCCCTTCTTTACTCCAAAGTTCCCCATCCAACTTATGCTTTGGGAATTTTTTTATAAAAAATGAAGGAGCATTAAAAACTGTTCCGCCTCGACTAACAAGCTCTTTACCATCCCAAAAAGCTCTTACACCATCAAGTTTTTCACTCATATACCAACCCGTTACGTTTTTATCATTGGTGTAAACATTAAGCAACATCAGCTTTGGCATGTCAGCATAGACAGATAAATAAACTAAAAAGAAAAAAACTATTTTCATCTATATTTTAAGTTTGTACACTTTAACATGCGGAGTAAGTAAAACTTGTTCAAAAAGCTTTTCATCATACCTTTCAAGTGCCATCATTTGAATATACGTTGAATTATACGTTTGTTCATCCACTACTAAAAATGTATTATAGTTTTTCATGTAGATCACACTTATTTGAGCATTAAAATTCATTAGTTTTTCTTGAACCTGTAACTTTCCTTTTTGGTCATATTGGGTCGATGTAAAACGTCTAAGAGGCTGTTTACTCCTACCAATACTAATAGAAGAATCTTTTAAATTTAAAGATATGTTGTTTCCTAAATGAACCATGCCATTATTGTTTTTAAAGTTTCTTGTGACATAAAAAAGTGGGCGTTTGTATTCTACACCACTATTTAGATCTAGGTTTGAAAAGACTTTAACGGTTGGATAAATATCCATCATTCTATAAGGAAGGTACAAGTATATATCTCTTGTTTTTTGAGGTAGTCTTATCTCCATTTCTAAAGATGTTAAAAAATCGTTACTGTCATCATAACCGTAATCTTTACTCATTTGCGCTATATTTGAAGATGCAAAATTACCCTTAGCAAGAAACCTCTTTTGGGTGTATTCTACATCTAATCGAGCCATTTTTGCGGCTACCTCTTGTGGATTTGTTAAAATAAAACTTACAGGAAAATTCACACCACCACTGTGTTTACCGCCATCTACAAGCGTTTTTACATCAGCATAATACCGTATAGGGTATCCATAATCCCACCATGAAATAACGTAGTCTTCCCTTGATGCTATTGATTTTAGTTGTTCAAGTACTTTTACTTCGTCTTGCTTAAAAACAGTCGGAACCCTATAACCATAAATGTGGTAAATATTAGGAAGAAGCACCAATAAACTTAAAAGTGTTAAAAGCACTCTTTGAACACTTTTTTTATCACTCAAATACTCAACACTTTGAGTAAATAAAAATGCTATTGAGAGTGCCATTACAGGGACTGCATAAACGGTAAATCGCAAACCTCCCTCATAAGCTAAAAATCCAAGACCCAACAAAGGTAAAGCAAAAAGCATTACTCTATGTTTTAGTACAAGCCAAACATAACCTACCAAAGAGAGTACAAATGTGATGGGATGGCCACTTATTCTATTGGCAAATGTTTCAAAAGGGATCTTGCCTGCTTCTCTCACCGTTTGAACAACTGAATAAAAATGTAGAGCCATATTCTCACCTAAAGCACTTGAACCGCGAGCAAAGATATATCCTTGAAGTTTTGCCCAAATAGGGCTTAATCCACCTGTTAATAAAAATGCAGCTATAGATAAACCTAAGATATAATAGATGTACTTGTTAAATTTTTCTTGCTTAAAAATATAAAACACGCCCAGAACCATCACTAAGCGAATAGATCCATCTAAGTTCATCATAGCAAAAAGCATCAAAGCTAAAAGTTTATAATTGTAGAGATTTTTTCTATCCCATAGCAGTGTATACAATACTATCATTCCAATAAAAGCAAATTCCAAAGAATAACTAGCAGGATACCACCAACGATAAACCAAAATATCTAGTGCCGTGATCAAAAGGTATTTGTCTTCATTTGTATTTACAGCCCAAATAATAGACCATAATAAAAAAGTAGGTAAGACAACGTTTAACATGTCCGTATCGTAGTAGCCAACCATGGTACGATTGTAATAACTCCAAGCCACAGATCCAACCAGTGCAGCAATAAAACCCATCTCTAAATTTTGAAGATTTTTAGCTATTAAAATGATTGGAATTACGATCAAAGAACTCAAAAAGACAGGCATATAAAGAATAACTGACTCAAAACTAAAAGGCAAAAGCTTTACAAAAAAAGCGGTTAATATTGAAGTAGCACTGGTTAAAGGGGAGCGGTCATTTGATTGAGATACTCCACTTAATATATCTCGCGCTCCTTCTGCAAAATAATAACCATCGTTGGTATTAATCATAAACTGATTGTTAAATATAAAAGGTTCATAACCATTAAATTGATAGATCCAGATCATTCTAATTGCAACTGAAAATAAAAAGGCCAAGCCAATATAAACGAGGGTTAGTTTTGTTTGTTTAGTTAGATTCATTGTTTAATTCTTTAAGTCTTTTTTCATAAATTTTTATTTGTGGTATTCTATCATATTTAATAGCACCTTTAAGAAGTAAGTTATATTTCTTTATCAGTTCTTGTTTAAGTACAACTTGTTTAGATCCACTGACGCTTTCTTGTAAATTTTCCAAGGCTTGCACTCGAAATCTATCCATACCCCAATGCTTAAAACTCAACTGATCTTCATGTCCAGCGTGCTTAATAATCAGTGCTAAATCCACTAAGCCTATAGTATATTTACTTGCAATCTTTAGCCATAAATCATAATCTTCACACACCTCAAGGTTCTCATCAAAACCTCCAAATTCTTCAAATAAAGATCGATGAAGTATCGCCGATGATGGTGCAATAATACAATGGCTCAAGCACTTCTCAAAAATTTCTCCACCGTATTTTTTAAACTTTTTAGGGATCTTAATCTCTTTTTGATCACGAATCCATACTTCATCGGTATAACTCATTAATATATTTTCATGGTTTTGATGAAGCTGTACTTGATGTTGAAGTTTATCTTTGTTCCATAGATCATCGGAGTCCAAAAAAGCAATCCATTCATATTTGGCATGTTTAATACCTAAATTTCTAGCTGAGGAAACACCTGAGTTTTTTTGATATAAGTAGGTTATATTTGAAAAATCATTTTTAATGTTAGAAGTTTGATCAGTAGACCCATCATCAACAACGATGATCTGCTTTGCCCCATAACTTTGAGATAAAACAGATTGTATGGATCGCTTTAAAAACGTATACCTATTGTAAGTAGGGATAACAACACTAATATTGATAATTATCCCTTTATGACTACTTTTTACATTTACCCAATGTAAGTTCAGTCTTGTTTTTTTCCACTGTCTTAGATCCAATCCCTTTAACACTTGATAAAGATTCAATACTACTAAAACAGCCATGTTCATCTCTGTAAGCAACAATGGCTTGTGCTTTTTTAGCACCCACCCCTTTTAACGTTGAAAAACTTTTAGCATCCGCATTGTTAATATCAACACTTGCAAACAGACTAGCGACAATTAATATCCATAAAACAAACGATCTCATATTTTTCCCTTTAAATAATAAAATTAAACATTATAATACATCTAATTTTATTAAGTAAACATTAAATATAACAATTTAAGTTATCAATCACCATTCTTTTATTTCATTATACACACTGTCACGCTCAACAGGAGTAAAACCTGAGTTTTTTATAAGTCCAATAAACTCTTCTAAGTTAACTCCATTGGCACTCGCAGCACCTGCTGCCGAATTAATCGATTCTTTTTCTATTGTTCCATCAAGATCATTTGCTCCAAATTCTTGAGCGACTAAGGCTAGATTTACCGTAGAAGTCACCCAATATGCTTTTAAGTTTGCCACATTATCAAGAACTATACGCGAAATAGCCATTGTTTTTAGTACCTCATTGGCTGTAATTGCTTCTTTTACATTTAAATAATTATTTTCAGTTTGATAGACAAGAGGAATAAATGCGTTAAAACCACCCGTTTTATCTTGTAGATCACGGATTCTCATCATATGGTCTATTCTGTCCTTACGCTCTTCAACATGCCCAAAAAGCATGGTTACATTAGACATCTTTCCACGTTTATGCCATTTCTCGTGGATCTCAAGCCACTGTTCCGATGTCACTTTACCTTTACAAATATAATCACGAACCTTCTCATCAAATATTTCAGCACCACCGCCTGGCATAGAATCTACACCGTTTTCAACCATTAGATCTAAAACCTCATCGTATGTTTTATCATAATGACGTGCTAAAAAATCAACTTCAGCAGCAGTAAGAGCTTTTACATGTATGTGTGGATATTTAGTTTTTATTTTTTTAAAAATACTCAAATACCAATCAAGTCCTGTATCGGGATTATGAGCTGAAACAATATGAACCTCTTTCGCTCCACGAGAATCAATATCTGCTACTATCTCTAAAATTTGCTCATGACTCATCGTATAAGGATTCGGATTTTTTCTATTGGCTGAATACGCACAAAATTTACAAATATCTGCACATACATTGGTTGGGTTAATATGACGATTTATATTAAAGTATGTCTTATTTGCATGTTTTTCTTTACGTATTTTATCCGCTATTTCGCCTAATTCAAATAGGTCTTTATCGTATAGGCTTAATGCCTCATCAAAATTTATTCTACTCATTACAGTCCTGGTGCCTTCCACATTGAAGTTGTTATATTTTCATCGACAAGTTTTAACTGCGCTTTATACGCTTTTTGCCATTGTATTTTTAATTCTTTATATATTGTATGGTTATCCATATTTGGTTCGTACTCTTTTTCCCATTTAACCAGTGCTTTAGCAGCACCTTGTAAACATTCGTATATTCCTGCTCCCACACCTGCACTCATACATGCACCCAAAGCCGTTGCTTCACGAACACTTGGTATTTTAACTTTTTTTCCTAAAACATCGGCAAGTGTTTGGCTCCAAAGCTCACCCTTTGATGCCCCACCTGCAAAAACCACCTCATCAAACTCAATCCCTGAAAACTTTTGAATACTCTCAAGGTTTATAGCACTGACAATACAAGCATTTTCTTGTAAAGATTTAAACATTGATGCACGATTATACTTAGAACTATCAAGTCCAAGATTTAAAAAACTAGGAGCTGCATGGTACCATTTTGCATAATTCATAACATCTGAAAAAATAGGTAATATTCCATACGATCCAGCGGGGATATGAGATGCTTTTTTTTCTAAGACCTCATAAGTATCTATCCCTAGATCTTTTGCTTCAAGTTTTTCAAGATCACAAAAAGCATCTCTAAACCATCGCATAACCAAACCACTAAAAAAAGTGATCCCCTCTGCTTGATTTAGATCCGATACTACATGTGGATTTATTCGTATAGACCTGTTTTTAGGAGGTAGTACCTCTTTATTAATATTTACTACTTGTTGCCAAAAGCTTCCACCTAAAATGGCAACCTCATTTTCATGAACCACCCCTAAACCAGCAGCCCCTAGTTGAACATCACCGCCACCCATAACAACTTTAGTATGTTGACAAAGTCCTGTTTGTTTAGAAGCATTTTTATCAATATTTCCAATAATTGTTCCTACTTCGTAACAAGGAGGAAAGATGTTGTCCTTTAAACCCACATTTTTAAGCATATCTGTTTGCCAGTCACGTTGTTTTAAATTAAATATACCTGTCGTACCACCATTACTGGGATCACTTGCTATTACACCACTAAGTTTCGCCAAAACCCAATCGCCTATCATAGAGATTGAAGCCACTTTTTCATAAAGTTCTACTCTGTTATTTTTAAGCCACAGTAGACGAGGTAATGCACCCAAGGCAAAAGTTTGACCACTTAAATGGTAACATTCCTCTTCAAAACTTGGATCTTGTTCTTGAAGATATTTTACCTCATAAGTAGCTCTTGCATCGACATTTGCAACACCCCAAAGTTCATCTCCATTAGCATCATAAAGTACAATACCCTCTCTCATAGAAGTTGCACTCACGGCTAAGATCTCTTTTGGATCTATTTGAGCACTGCTAATGGCTTCTTGGATCACTTCACATACAAGCAACCAATTTTTTTGAAAATCAAAACGCATAGAGTTTGCAACACCCTCTTCTGCTAAGTGTGTCCACTCTTTTTGAGCCACAGAGATCTGGTTACCTTTGGTGTCAAATATAACACTTCTTATACTTCCAGTCCCTGCATCTATCGCCATTAAATAAGACATATTCTACTTCTCTTTATTGTGTTTTTTTTAATTTATTCTGTTCAAGTTCCCAGTATTCCATGTCAAAACTATCTTTAAGAGATATACTTTCATATCCACCTAGTTTATCTGCTCGTAATACCGCCATCATAGTATGCTCTACAATATCGTTAATCACATCAGCCTCTTTTTGCGTCTTGCCAAAACTTACCACACCAAAGTCTTTAATAACTGCATATTTTGGATTACTATCTAGCATAATCTCATCACTTGAAAACGTGTCAAAGTATTTTTTGTATTCTTGTTTATATCTATCTAGTTCTACGTCCATGCCTGCATCTACCAAGACGAGTGGATGGCGTTTTGTTCGGATAATATGTTCAGGTGTTAAAACGCCACGCGTCACTTTAGCCTTTAAATCATCACTTGAAGCATAGCTAAGTGCTAAATCACTTTGATTTGTATTTATAAATCCTGCACCCACTTTTTGTTGTAAACTTTGCATGTCAAATTCTCTTGGATCTATTTTAAAAGATTCAATCTTCGCATGTTGACTCAAAAATTCCTCAGCCTTAGATACAGCTTCTATCATCTTGTTATAGGATTTTTTAGCATCGTTATCAAAGGTAAATATTCCATGATTATGTAAGATGATCCCATCAATAGAATCCCAATCAAGTCCCTGTGTCATTTCATAAACAGTTCTAGCTAAAATAAACCCTGGCATAACATAAGGAACTATTAAAAAATTTGGAAACACTTTTTTTATATTTTCAATTCCATTTTTAGAGTTACTTATGGTTACCACCGCATCAGCATGAGTATGATCAACTACTTTGTAAGGAATAAGTGCATGAAGAATCGCTTCAACCGATGGATTTGGTGCACTTGGATCTAGCATAGCTTTCTTTTGTCCACTTACCATATCTGTATCACTCAAAGTTTTTAACTGTGCCATTTCTAAAAGTGTGGATATCTTAACAGGTGCAAAACCCTCAGCTTTAATACTTACTAAATCCCAACCAGATCCTTTTACAAGTAAGACTTCTTCACCTTTAACAACACTCTTTACAGAAGTATTTCCACCACCATGTAAAACTAACTCGTCACTACGTCCAAGTAAGTTTGATGTATAAACACGTAGATCCAGATCGGTCGTAAATTTTTTTGCTTCCTCGTCACTCCATAAGTTTTGCATCTTAAGCCAGAACCTCTAACTCATCAGTATATTTTTCTTCACAAAATGGCTCAAAAGAAGATTTATAAATAGCATAATGTTCAGATGCTTTATGTCCATCTAGTGCCGCCTCATCTCTCCAAGTTTCAATTGCCATGAATTTACGCGGGTTATTTTCATATTGAACAATCTCATAAAAAAGACAACCATCCTCAGCTTTACTTGGTTGTACCATAGCCGATAAAAGTTCTTTCATCTTTGCTATGCTTGCTTCATCCTCTTTTGCTATAAATGTCACTCTTTTTGTAATTGTCATAGTTATTCCTCTAAATTGTTCATATTTTAATCTAAGGGATTATATCAAATTTAAATAATGATAATATAATGTACTTAGAATTTATACTTTTAATGCGTGGAGAAATTTTGGACATAAAACTAAAAATAGAAGATGTTATAGAAAAAAATGGCAGTGACTTTGAACTCTCAAAACATTTCAAAGAGTATATTAAAGAGTATAAGACATCTTTACCCGATATTTTTAAATCTTCTCAAGGTAAAGATTTTTTGGTTAAACATACTAAAAAACTTGACTCAATAATATCTTTGATGTACCAAACCGTGCTAAGACGTATGTTTGGAAACTACCTCCCTATGCGAAATTCTATCCCCATCTCGATTGTTGCTCTTGGTAGTTATGGTCGTGAACAACTTTGTATTCACAGCGATATAGATCTACTCATCGTTTATGAAGATGTCGAAGGCTACAATACGCAACTCATTATAGAAAAACTTTTTTATCTTGCACTTGATGCAGGACTTAAACTTGGACACAGGGTTCACGAAGTAAGTGATCTTTTTAATGCCAGTAAACAAGATATTACGATACGAACTTCTTTAATGGAAGCCAGATTTATAACAGGTTCTAACTTTAATTGGCACGCAACAAGCAGAGAGTTATATAAAATCCGCACCTTTGATCAAAAAAAGTTTATTTTGCAAAAAGTTGAAGAAGCCCAAATTAGACGTAAAAAGTACCCAAACTCTATGCAACCAAACATAAAAGAAAGTATTGGTGGCTTACGAGATTCAAATCTAATTTTTTGGATTGCGCAAACCATTTACGGTGTTGCTTCACTAAAAGATCTTAGCGGAACACTCTTTTCCGAAGATGAATACAAAGAATACCGCATCGCACTCGAACTTCTTTTTAGAATAAGAAGTGCCCTTCATCTTATTTGTGCAAAACAAGAAGACAGACTTTTGCTCCAACATATGCCTGAAGCAAGCCGTATGTTAGGATTTAAAAATGAACAAAAAATGGTTTCAAAAATTTTACAAGCACAATGGAGAATTAATAATTTCACCCAAATATTTTCTAAAAAGATGGTTCGATCTTATATAGAAGACAATAGCCTTGTCAAACTCTTTCGTCATAACCGATTGCAAAAAGGGATCTATCTCTTAAAAAACAGACTCTATGCTTCTTATAATTTAAAAAGTTTGCCTATTAACGATCTACTTAGTATATTGGTTCATTTAGAAGATAGACACTATCATTTTGACGCAGGATTTTTAAGACAATTTACCTATAGCGATATAGCATCTTCTTTAAATGCAAAGACCTATACTCTCATAAAACAACTCTTGAAAAAAAATCATATATACAGCTTTTTAAAACTCTTTTATAACGCAGGTATTTTGCATAAACTGTTTCCCAACTTTAAAAAAGTACTTCATCTTCCACAATTTGATGGTTATCATCATTATCCTGTTGATATACATTCTATAAAATCAGTTCAAGCTTTAGAGAATATCAAAGAACCATTTATCAAATCTTTACACGATGATCTAGATCTAAATGAACGCATACTTTTAAAAACAGTGGTATTGTTTCATGATACCGGTAAAGGGCGAAAACAAGATCACTCTGAAGTGGGTGCTAAACTTATAACCCCTTTTGTAAAACGGATTAACTTACCACAAGAGTTGCAAGAAAGAGCAATACTTTTGGTTAAACATCACATACTTATGAGTAATATAGCGTTTAAAGAAAATATTCATAATGAAAAAACTCTGTATAAATTTATGTCGAGTATAGTGGATGAAAAAAATCTAAAGCTTTTATATATTCTTACCTACGCAGATATTAACGGTGTTGGAGGCGATACTTTTAATTCTTTTAATGCTAAATTACTTCATGACCTCTATCTAAGTGCTTTAGAAGTATCTCTAAACTCAGACAGAATTACCGATGCTAAAAAACGTATGATTGTAGAAAAACGGGTAAAAAATCATGAGGAATTTTTATCAATGCCTAAAACGCTACAAAAAAAGACCCTAAGTATTGAGAGTAACCTCTTTTTCTTTAAACATACCCCTTTGGATATTATAAAAATAGCACTTAAAGCCAAAGAAACTAAAGGTTACCAATTTTCTGTTTGTAACGATCAATCCCTTACCATTGAGATCTACAGACAAGTACCAATTAACATAGGATTTTTACTAGCGACCCTAAGTCATCTTGATGTTGGTAGTATGGAGATAGTTACACTCTTTGATGAGATAAAATATTTTAAAATAGCATTCAAGCAAAATGTCGAAGGCAGTGAACTCGTTGAAGTTGAAGATATTATTGATGCGGCTTTTGATATGGACAGAGTGGTTAATACTAAAACAATTAGTATTAAAAAAGATGAAATATCCATTGACTGTGAACATTCTATGACACATGCTGAAATCAATGTTAATACCAAAAACCAAATTGGTCTTCTTGCTTATATGATGGATGCCTTTGAAAAACTTGAAATCAACATCGCAACGGCTAAAATACATTCAAACAAATATAATGTGCGTGATAGCTTTTTAATGAGTAAACAAAATAATTTATGCAATAATGTCGAAAAAATTTATGAACTACTAATAAAATAAGGTTATGTAATGTGTGGAATAGTTGGATACTTAGGTGATAAAAATACAAAAGAAATTTTACTTGATGGACTAAAAGAACTTGAATACCGTGGCTATGACAGTGCAGGAATAGCCGTATTACAAGATGGCGAATTTTCAAACTATAAAGCGGTTGGTAAGCTTGTCAACTTAGAAGAAAGAACAAAAGATTTTATAACCGATAAATTTGCCGTAGGAATAGGTCATACCCGTTGGGCAACGCATGGAAAACCAACAGAATTAAATGCGCATCCCCACTTAGGGGAGCGTTCGTATGTGGTACACAATGGGATAATTGAAAACTATGCAGAACTTAAAAAAGAGCTTCAAAATGAGGGGGTAACTTTTTTAAGCCAAACCGATACCGAAGTGATTGTGCATCAGTTTGAAAAAAACTTAAAAATACTCGATAATCCATTTGAAGCATTTTCAAAAACTATTTCTGAACTTGAAGGTGCCTATGCCACATTAATTGTTACAAAAAGTCATCCAGATACTATCTTTTTTGCCAAACATGGTTCACCTATGCTTATTGGAACAAACAACGAAAATGAAAAGTTTTTTGCATCTTCAGACTCCCCTTTGATCGGACATGCCAATCAAGTAAACTACTTTGAAGATGGAGATTATGGATTTGTAAATAAAGACTCTATTGAGATCTATGATAAAAACAATAGTAAGAAAAATTCAAATTTCATTCCTTTAAGTGCGGATAAACTCTCAGCTCAAAAAGATGGTTTTAGATTTTTTATGGAAAAAGAGATTTATGAACAAAGCGATGTTATATCCGACACTTTAATGGGACGCTTGAGCGATGATGAAGTCCTTTTTGAAGAGCTAGATCCCCAACTCTTTAATGGCATTAATGAAATTAAATTATGTGCTTGTGGAACCTCTTACCATTCTGCTTTATCTGCATCATACATGTTTGAACGCTATTCTAAAATACGATGTTCTGTTGAGATTGCAAGTGAATTTAGATACCGTTCTCCTATTATGAGCAAAGACACTCTTTTTGTGGTCATCTCTCAAAGTGGGGAAACAGCCGATACCCTAGAAACACTAAAAATGGCTAAAAAAGCAGGCTTAAAAACGCTTGTTATTTGTAATGTAGATAACTCATCCATGGTAAGAGAGGCCAATGCTTCTATTTTAACCCGTGCTGGAATAGAAAAAGGGGTTGCTTCAACCAAAGCATTTGCTACCCAAGTGAGTATTTTTTGGATGCTTAGTTTGTACGTTGCTAAACTTAAAAATTCTATGGACTCAACAGGTTTAAAACACCAGATCAGCTTACTTCGTGAAATACCTAAAAGCGTAAAAGTAAGTGATGATATGCACGAACGTATCAAACGACTATCAAAACGTTACCTCCACGGTCATGGATTTTTCTTTATTGGTCGTGATATATTTTTTCCACTGGCACTAGAAGGCGCATTAAAACTTAAAGAAATATCTTATCTTCACGCTGAGGGCTACCCTAGTGGAGAGATGAAACACGGTCCTATTGCTTTGGCTGATCCAGAACTTTTCACCATTGCACTACTCCCTGAGCATCTACTTTATGAAAAATCTAAAAGTAATGTAGAAGAACTCAGTGCAAGAGATTCTACAATTTGCGCTATTTCAGCTTTAGAGTTTGAAAAAGCAGATGATTTTATTCCTATCAACAGATCCAAAGATTATATGCTGGAATTTTTTGAAATGATGGTTGTGGTTCAACTCTTATCATTGGAAATATCTATAAGATTAGGTAATGATGTTGATATGCCGAGAAATTTAGCCAAAAGTGTTACCGTTGAATAAACATATCTATTAATTTAAAAGTTTCTTAATGTTTATTGAGATATGATTGAACAAAAATAATTAAATCTTAATATAAAGAGACTTTAAATGCAAACCAAAATGAAACTTCTTTTTGTCGTAACACTGATGCTTTTAGGCTTAGCCATTGCAACAATTATTAATGTATCACTCAATTTTAGAGAATACAGCATTAATTCTGCCCTTGAAAAAGCAGAAGTCACAGCAAGAACTGTTAAGGATGGTCTTACAGCGCATATGGTCAACGGTATCATGGACAAGCGCGAATACTTTTTAGAGCAAATATCCAGAAACGATGACATTAAATCATTATGGTTAGTAAGAAGTGAAAGTGTTATTAACCAATATGGAAAAGGTTTCAATCAAGAAACAGCCCGTGATGCTATTGATAAGGCTGTTTTAAAATCAGGTGAAATGGTTCAAAATATTCATGAACGTACTGATAAGATAATGCTTAGAGTTACCATTCCCTATAAAGCAAGTGCAGACGGTGGAAATCCAAACTGTTTAGCTTGTCATAATGTACAACACGGTGATACGCTTGGTGCAATTAGTATGGAATTTGATGTTACAAATATGAGGAACAATGGATTTTTAACTATTTTAAAAATTTTAGGAATAAACCTTATTTTTATTGTGATCGTATTGTTCTTAATAAACTACTATGTAACTCCATATATGAAACTTTTTGGTGACTTACAAGCAGGTATCAAAAAAGCATACAGTGGTGATTTTACGCATGAGTTTAGTTCTAAAGTTGGCGGCGAGGCTGGAAGCGTTGTTGAACAACTTAATACTTTATTTAGCAAAATGCAAGAAGCTTTTGGTGAAATACGCGTTAACTTGGCTACATTTGTAACAGAAAGAGCAGCTTCATGTAATGATCCTCTTTTTGAAGCCAAACAAGTTATTAATGAACTCTCTGATATTTATAAATTTAAAAAAACCATAGAACTTGATGAGAATAAAAATGTAATCTACAAACGTATAGTAGATGTGATTACTTATAAGTTTAATATCGAACTATTTACTTTGTATGAAATTGACACAAGACACTCAAAACGAACACTTGTGTATTCAAGTAGTGAAGAACTAAGTCAAATGTGTGATACTAAAGCAATTGATGAGGATTCATTAAAATGTCGTGCATGTAGAACCAATTCAGACATTATCTCTACAGATTTTCATGAACTGTGTGACCAATGTTCATCTGACGAACTCCATTACATTTGTCACCCATTTCAAATTAATGAAGAGGCTTCACTATTACTAAAAATGGCTTCAAAAGACAAACTTGATATTCCAAAGTTTACTTCTTTTATGCCAAGTATCACCAACTATTTAGAAGCGGCTAAACCAGTAATTGAGAGTAATTTACTCATGGATAAGCTTCATGACACCTCTTTAAGAGATGGTATGACCAATCTTTATAACAGACGTTTCTTAGAAAACTTTATTGGTAAATTAATGAGTCAGGCTCAACGTTCAGAAGAGACTTACCATGTGATGATGCTTGATGTAGATTTCTTCAAAATGGTTAATGATACATATGGTCATGATGTTGGAGATAGAGTTATTGTTGATTTAGCAAATGTACTTAAAAGCAATACCCGTGAAGCTGATCTAGCTATTAGATACGGTGGAGAAGAATTTGTAATCATGCTTCACAATTCTAATGATGAGGGTGCTATGATGGTTGCTGAAAATATTCACCAAGAATTTGGAAAACTTCGTTTTGATGTTGGTGGTGGAGAAGTACTGCAAAAAACAATCTCTATTGGTGTATCAAAGTTCCCTGTGGATGGTGATAGTATATGGAAGTGTATTAAGTATGCTGATACAGCTCTATACGAGGCTAAAAATACAGGTAGAAATAAAATTGTAGAGTTTAAAGATAATATGATAGATAAAGAAGGTTATGAGGACGCTAACTAGTTTAGTCCTTCGCGTTTAGTCCTCAGCGGTACTTCGTACATCGCTTGCGGTTCCGACGCTAAAAATGATTTCAAGTGTCCTTTTTAGTCCTCAGCGGTACTTCGTACATCGCTTGCGGTTCCGACGCTAAAAACGATACGAAAGTATCGTTTTCTTTACGCGTCTCACATACTACAAGCACTAACTCCAGGAGGAGTTGTTGGTTGAACAGCTTGATTATCCACTCCACCCTCTTCATTGATTTTTTCAATTAACGCCCAAACAGATTCTGCTGCTGCTGCATAACGCGTAGCACTTTGAGAAGTTGGTGCAACATAAGCAATAGGTTTACCTTCATCACCACCCGTACGGATTGATGGTTCAATTGGAATTTCAGCAATAATTTCAGTATCAAACTCTTCAGCCATAGGCTTAGTAGTTCCCTTACCAAATATATCATACTCCACACCTGTATCTGGTGCGATAAAACCACTCATATTTTCAACAATACCTGCAATTGGAATATTTAACTTCTTGAACATATCTAGTGAACGACGTGAGTCATCTAAAGAAACACTTTGTGGTGTTGTTACTGTAAGACCTGCTGTTACAGGAACACTTTGAGCTAAAGTTAATTGTGCATCACCTGTTCCAGGAGGCATATCAATAACAAGTACATCTAATTCACTCCATAAAATATCACGTAAGAACTGCTCAATTGCTTTCATTATCATAGCTCCACGCCAGATCAATGACTGACCCTCTTCCATAAGTGAACCCATTGACATAACTTCGATACCATAAGCATTAATTGGAAGTACTTTATTTCCATTTACTTCTGGCTTAACATCGGCTACTCCCATCATACGAGGGATATTTGGTCCATAAATATCTGCATCTAAAAGACCTACTTTTTTGCCTTGTTTAGCTAAACTGATAGCAATATTTACAGATGTAGTTGATTTACCAACCCCACCTTTACCAGAACTTACCATTAAAAAGTTTTTTACCTGAGGAGCAATGTTTTTACCTTTAGAAGAACTTTCCTTTGGCATTTGCGGTGCTTTAATATTAATAGTAGCACTTGTTGCTCCAGCACGTTTTAACTCTGCTTGTGCATCATCTGTGATCTGCTGTGCAACCTCTGGAGCTGATGATGTAATATCAACAGTAACAGATACATCGTTTCCTGAGATTTGAATATCTTTTACAAAACCAAAAGTTACAATATCTTTAGTAAAACCAGGATAGGTAACATTTGAGAGTGCTTCATTTACAATTTCATTTGTCATTATAATTATTCCTTTATAAATTTTAGTTTCAACACTTTAGCATAAATAAGACAAAATTTGTCTTATTTAATTTTAATTAGATTGATTTTTTATTTTTTCTGTAAGAATAGGCTCTAGTGAGCTTCTGCAATCTTTGCATCTTCTGCTATTTTTGCTATAGCTTCAGGGTTATCCATGATCTCTTGTGTAATTTTATATGAACAAAATTTAGGCCCACACATAGAACAAAATTCAGCTTCTTTAAAAACATCTTGTGGAAGTGTTTCATCGTGATATTCACGAGCACGTTCACTATCAAGTGCTAATTCAAACTGTTTTTCCCAGTCAAATGAATAACGTGCGTCACTCATCTCATCATCAACATCACGTGCACCTTTACGACCACGAGCAATATCAGCAGCATGAGCAGCAATTTTGTACGCAATAATACCTTCACGTACATCATCAGCATTAGGTAAGCCTAAATGCTCTTTTGGTGTAACATAACAAAGCATTGATGCTCCATGCCATCCACCAACAGCTGCACCAATTGCAGATGATATATGGTCATACCCAGCAGCAATATCAGTAACCAATGGTCCCAAGATATAAAAAGGAGCTTCGTGACAATATTCACGTTGAATTTTCATATTACGTTCAATTTGATTTAATGGAACATGACCTGGCCCTTCAATCATCACTTGAACATCTTTTTCCCAAGCACGTAGCGTTAGATCTCCAAGAACTTTTAATTCACCTAACTGCGCATCGTCTGAAGCATCTGCTAAACAACCCGGACGAAGAGAATCTCCAAGACTAAGCGATACATCGTATTTTGCACAAATATCTAAAATATCATCAAACGCTGTATAAAAAGGATTTTCTCTGTGATAGTGCATCATCCATGCAGCCATCAATGAACCTCCACGAGATACGATACCCATTTTACGTTTGGCAACTTTTGGCATTGTTTCTAGCAAAAATCCTGCATGAATAGTAAAGTAAGACACACCTTGTTGAGCTTGACGTTCTAGCACTTCAAGCATAACTTCAATCGTTAGATCTTCAATATTGTTTCCAACATCATGTAAGATCTGATAAATTGGTACCGTTCCTATTGGAATTTTTGAATTTTCTATAACAGCCGAACGAATCTCATCAAGATCTCCACCTGTTGAAAGGTCCATTGCCGTATCTGCTTTATAATGTTGTGATACTTGAACTTTTTCAATCTCACCTTGAACATCAGAAGCAATTGCTGATGAACCAATATTAGCATTGATTTTACATTTAGATGCAATTCCAATAGCCATTGGCTCTAAGTTAGTATGATTAACATTTGCAGGGATGATTAAACGTCCTCTTGCTATTTCACTTCTAACCAACTCTGGTTCTAAATCTTCTATTTTAGCAACATACTCCATCTCTTGAGTAATGATGCCTTGTTTTGCATAATACATCTGTGTACGAACAGAATCATTTTTACGCTTTTCTACCCATGAAGTTCTCATCAGGTCTCCCTAAAAATTAATTATTCTATTTTTATAGTTATTGGAAATATAATCAAATAAAGTTAATCTAAAATAAAGTCTCTTGGTTTGTTGAAGAATTAGGTCTATCTATAAGTATATGATCACTTATAGATACACTTATTTTAGAATTATATAGTTTTTCTAAATTCTGGGTAGGCTTCAACACCACATTCGACGATGTCCATACCTTGCATCTGTTCATCAGAATCTGCTGTAAAAGAGATGAGTTTATTTATCATATACATCACAAATATTGAAGTAGGAAATACTATTATCCCCACCATTAACACTCCTTTTAATTGATCTAAAAATGACACTTCACTTATAAAAATACCCACAGCCAAAGTTCCCCAAATTCCATTAACCAAATGCACGGACAAAGCCCCAACTGGATCATCTAATTTAAACTTGTCAAATAAAGGAATAGCAAATATTACCAATGCCCCACCTATTGCACCTATTAATATTGGTTGATACATATTGTAAAGATCTGGTCCTGCTGTCACCGCAACCAAACCACCAAGTGCACCATTTAACATCATAGTAATATCAAAAAGTCTGTATCTTGCATACATAACAATAGCAGCTAAAATTGCGCCTGAAAGACCTGCTGTGTTTGTGTTCATAATAGTTTTTGCAACCGTATCAGCATTTTCCATTGATGAGATAGATCCAACGCTTCCACCATTAAAACCAAACCAACCTATCCAAAGTAAAAATGCTCCTAAAAAGACCAGAGGGATATTTGAAGCGGGGATAACTCGGACACCGCCATTTTTAGTGTAGCGTCCCTTTCTTGGACCCATGATGATCAAAGCTGCCAGAAGTGCCCAACCACCTGTTGAATGGATCACCGTAGATCCAGCGAGATCATAAAGGTTAATATCAAATATTGTATCGGCAAGTAGATCCGCACCCCAAGAAATATTGACAATAAAAGGGTATAAAAAACCACCCATAATAATAGCGAATAAAGCAACAGGAATAATACGAACGCGTTCACTGACTCCACCACTCATAATATTTACTGTTTTTCCAACAAAAGCCATTTGAAATAAAAAAGCCGCCCATTTACTCAATGAACTGTTTTCCCATGTTCCAAATGCAAGTTCATAACCTATTAGTAAAAATGAGAGTGATGCAATAGCATAAATAAGTGTGTTTATAGTTAAGACAGCCGTAACATTTTTAGCTCTTACCAATCCTGCTTCTAACATAGCAAAACCAGGTACCATTAAGATGATAAGTGTCATTGAAAAAAGTGTAAAAAATGTATCTATAATGTATTTGAATTCAGATTCAAGCATACAATAATCCCCTATTTTGAATTAATTGGACATTGTATCAAAATAAGTTTTTTTTTCTTTGTAAAACTGATTAAAAATTAATCAGTTTCACAAATGAGTGTCATTTGTTTAGATAGCTTCGGTATCTGTTTCACCCGTACGAATACGAATAATTTGATTAATATCACTTACAAATATCTTACCATCACCAATTTTTCCAGTACGTGCAGCTTCAACAATTGTTTGTGTTACTTGCTCAACATCTTTATCATCAACTACCATTTCCATTTTTATTTTTGGTAAAAAGTCAACCACATATTCCGCACCACGGTATAATTCACTGTGACCCTTTTGACGACCATAACCTTTAACTTCACTCACAGTCATACCCGTAATACCTATCTCTGCGAGTGCAT
>Ga0193955_1000032_pt1 | contig 88998 bp, 75 predicted proteins | sample BB_6_MG_FD_140343 | JGI IMG/M metagenome (GOLD analysis project Ga0193955, IMG submission 140343) | Microbial mat bacterial communities from the Broadkill River, Lewes, Delaware, United States - BB_6_MG | ecosystem: Environmental > Aquatic > Freshwater > River > Microbial mats | place: USA... | reverse complement strand
TGTTAGTATGCAACATGAGAGTTACCTTTTTTTGTTTAAATTAAAGATTCGACACCTTTAATAAAAACGGGTAACTCTCAACTTTTCAAGTCGATGTGTCAGATTAAGTCGGAACTAATACAACCTAGAGTAAGTTATTGCACATTAAAGCCTTCAAGTAATATTTTCATTACAAGGTGAAATTGTTTTTTTAACTCTTCACCATTGGCTTCTTCATCAGGTTGAATTAACCACTTTCTAATAACATCAAAACGTAAGGTATCATACATATCGCATATTAATTTGGCTGAGATATCATTACGTATCAAACCTGATTCTTGAGCAATTTCTACCCTATATAATCGCGCTGCTCTAAAAGGGGAAAAAACATCATATACTTTAGTTTCATTTTTAGATTTAGTTAGATAAATACCACTAAGAATATTAGTGTGTGTTAAAACCATTTTAAAAATGCGTCTGTGAGCGACAATCCAGTCTAATAGTTCGTCTATATTAGGAGGAATAAGTATATTTTTATATTTCACCTTATTATTTGAATCGTTTGACCAAACATTGCTATTAGCAAACCAGTCTAAAGTCCATTCTTCTAGCATTTTGTTTTTGCTAGTAAAATAATTAAAAAATGTTTTTTTACTTATTTTTGCTTCAGAAACAATATCTTCTACTGAAACCTCGTCAAAATCCCTTTCACTAAACATTCTCTCAGCAATAGTTAAGAGTAATGACCTTGTTTGTTGTTTTTTATATTCCCGTAATCCCACATTATTCATATTTATTACCAAATCTATTGCAAGCCAATATTTTAATTTAGCCCTGTGTAAAAGGCAAACTAATAACCTTATCGTCTTGGTGTAAAAATACTCTTGACATAATTTTACACCAAGTGTAATTTGTTGCTGTTATTTAATCTTAAATAATTACAAAAAATAGCCAATAAAAATAAATATTTTAGGGGAGACAATAGATATGAGATTAGAAAAAAGTATTTTAACACCTTTAGCTTTATCTATTTCAGTAGCATTAAGCCTTAATACAGTTGCTTATGCTGAAGAAAATGAACAAGTTTTACAAAAGAGTAAACAGGAAATAGAGGTTATAGAGGTAACGTCCCAAAAACGAACACAAAGTATTCAATCTGTGGCGGCTTCTATTTCAGCAATATCAGGCGACAGTATAACGAAAGGGAATATGACTAATATCGTTGATATGTCTGACATGATTCCAAATGTTCAAATTGCAGGTCAAGGCGGTTTACCTAATATTTATATACGAGGTATTGGTTCAGGCGTTAATTATTCTTTTGAACAGTCTATTGCACAATTTAAAGATGATATTTATCAAGGAAGAGCGGTTTTAGCTCGTGCACCTGTTTTTGATATAGAGCGTATCGAGGTAATGAAAGGTACGCAAAGTATTATGTTTGGAAAAAATGCAACTGCTGGCGCTATTAATACCACGACTAAAAGTGCTACTTCAGGAACAGAAGGATTTATTAGCCTTGGTATTGGTTCATTAAATGAAAAAAAACTCGAAGGTGCTTTTAATACCGACATTAGTGATAATTGGTCTGCCCGTGTCTCTATTTTAGACCAAAGTACCGATGGTTTTATGATAAATGATTATGATGGTAATGATATTGGAGGCATTGATAAATCAGGTATTCGTTTAGCTTTGAACGGAAATATTACTGATAATTTATCACTTGATTTTAAAGTTGAGCATAATGAATCTTCCGTTGACGATAGCATAAAGCAATATGAAGTTGACGAAGAACAATTGCAAAAAGCATTAGATGCGGGTTATCCAGGAGGATTAGTTAATACATTACAGTTTAGTGGACCAATTGATACACACTCGTATTATTCAGACCCAACAGGCCAACAAAAACCTTGGGCAGATGAATTGAAGTCTGATACCGCGGTATTGAGATTAGATTATCAATTAGGTGAAAATACCGTTACCAGTATTACCTCATATACTGATTATATATGGGAATACTCTTATGAACCAACTTATTCAGAGCAAACATGGTTAGCGTTAAAAAGAGATGAAGACTTTAATCAAATAACTCAAGAATTTCGTATTGTGTCTCCTGTTGGTGATTTTTTTGATTACATAGCTGGCGTCTATTTTAATAAAAACACTTTAACCCTTACACAAAGTGTTGATGTATATGATTTTATTTCTGTACCTATTCCGCAAGCTGGTTTTGGTTTGCTTTCTGATTTCACTCAAGATACATCAAGCTATGCTGCTTTTTTCTCATTAGGTTTTCAGTTTAGTGATAAATTTAAAGCAACCGTAGGGCTAAGATATGACTCTGAAACTAAGGAAGTTGATACAACGCAAAAGACCTATACAGAAGATTTTGGTTATCCTCAATCAGTAGGTTTAGGAATTGCCGATTCTGTGGTCGCCAGTTTAGGGGCGGGAAATTTAGATTTAACTGATAAACGTCGTAAAAGTAATGTATCTCCAGGCATTAATTTAACTTATCAAGCGAGCGATGACTTAATGGCCTATGCCTCTTGGAAAATTGGTTATAAAGGCGGTGGGTTTGATGGAAGTTTAGCAAATGGCTCTGGAATTTTAGGCAGTATTGATGAAAATGGCATGCCATACAATTATGCTAACCCAGCGACAGAGCCTAACGACTCTTTTGAGTTTAAAGAAGAAAAAGCAACCGCCTATGAGTTAGGTTTTAAATCAACAATATTAGATGGTATTGGACGATTTAACATGGCTTATTACCACACCATTTATAAAGATCAGCAAGTATCCACATGGAATGGCAATGCTTATATAGTGAACAATGCCTCGGAAGCTGAAATTCAGGGTATTGAGATTGAATCTATTTTTATATTAACAGACTCGCTTACCTTAGTCGCTAATGGTGCTTGGTCAGATTTTGAATTTTCTGACTATAAAAAGGGGCCAGCCACTGTATGGCAGCAAAAAATTGATGGCGTATTAACGCAAGATTTAACAGGAAGAACAGGACTTTTCGCTCCTGATTATACGGCATTTATTAGCTTAAACCATGAATACTATATTAGTGATAATTGGTTATTAGAATCAAATATTAATTTGAGTTATTCAAGCGAACTGTATACAGCGTCTGATTTAGATGAAAGATCTAAACAAGACGCTTACTCAAAAGCCAACTTACGTTTCAGTTTACTTGATGTTAACAATGACAATTGGACATTTACTTTGTTAATTGAAAACTTAACAGAAGAAACGATCATGAGAACATCTCAAGATATGCCTGCAACAGCATTTGCATATTGGGCTTCTATTGATAACCCTGAAAGAAGCTACTCCTTAACGGCAACCTATCAGTTTTAATGATACTAAAACGAAAGTGTGAATTGGCTGTAGTAATTCACACTTTCTCCTAATCAAATTAATAACAAATAACAGGAATACTTCATGAACGAAGCCTTATACTTGGAAAAGCTAAATATGCTTTGGAATAAAGCTTGGCCTTTAAATATCCCACGTTTACCCAAATATCCTAAAGGAAAAAAGCCTTTAAGTGATTACTTGAAACAGTGGGCAGAAGAACAACCTAATAAGTTAGCGCTCTGTTTTTATGGGAATGATATTACCTATAGTGAACTCGATATGTTGAGCACTCGCTTTGCCAATGTATTAATATCTTTGGGTGTAAAACCAGGTGATCGAATAGCCGTTTATATGCCAAATTGTCCCCAATTACACATTGCATTTTATGGTATTTTAAAGTCTGGTGCTGTTTATGCGCCTGTAAGTCCTTTATCAAAGGGTATGGAACTTCAGTTTCAACTTAATGATTGTGATACAAACATTGTCATTTGTTTTGATCAGCTTTTACCGATTTTATTACCCGTCAAGGAGCTACTTGGTATTGAGCATGTCATTATGACAAGCATCAGTGAGTTATTACCAGAATCACCAACAATTCCGTTACCAGAACTATTTCAGCTTGCCAAAATAGAAAATGATGACTGTCTTGATTTTTATACTACTGTGCATGCTGCCTCATCAAAAACTATTAGTCATCAACCTAAATTAGATGATATGGCAGCGTTAAATTATACAGGGGGTACAACGGGTTTACCCAAAGGCTGTATTCATACCCACGGAGATATGCTTTATACCTGCGCAAGTTATGTTCCTGTTTCTTTAGGAACTAATCCAGATATGATCAGTTTGAATTTTTTACCTGAATTTTGGATTGCTGGTGAAAACTCAGGTTTGTTATTTCCTGTTTTCAATGGCACAACAATGGTCTTGCTTGCTCGGTGGGATGTTGAAGTTTTTTTACATGCTATTCAGCATTACCGTGTTACTCAATGTGGTTTATTAGTTGATAGTGTTGATGAAATTCTAGAATATCCACAGCTTTATGATTTTGACATTAGTTCTTTAACAGCCACAGGCTGTATTTCATTTACCAAAAAACTGACTGTTGATTATCGAACACGTTGGCAAGCGCTAACGGGTTGTATATTGCATGAGTTCAGTTACGGAATGACAGAAACTAATACCTGTGACACTTTTACTTTAGGGTTTCAAAGTAATAATTTTGATTTGTCATTTTCACCTACATTTGTTGGTTTACCCGTTCCAGGCACTGAATTTAAAGTATGTGATTTTGAATCAGGCGAATTAGTTCCTTTAGGAAGTGAGGGAGAACTATGTATTAGATCTCCTTCCTTATTTAAAGGTTATTGGGGGAGTGAACAAAGCACAACGTTAAATAATAATTGGTTTCATACTGGCGATATTGGCCTAATTACGGACACTGGATTCATACGATATTTAGGACGTCGTAAAGAAATGCTAAAAGTAAATGGTATGAGTGTGTTTCCCTCAGAATTAGAAGCAATGCTTGGACAACACCCTAATATTCTGGGTAGCGCAGTGTTAGGAAAAGAGGATAAAAAGCGAGGCCAAAGGGTGATTGCTTTTGTGTTACTCAAACCCAATAGTGCTGAAACAGAACCCTGTTTAAAAAAATGGTGTGAAGAAAGAATGGCTATATATAAAGTGCCAGACATTATATTTGTAAAAGAACTACCGATGACTGCCACAGGAAAAGTAAAAAAACAGGATTTGGAGAAATTATTGTGAGTAAAACCTTTAAACGTATTTTAATTGCCAACCGAGGTGAAATAGCAATACGCATCACTCATACCTTGTCAGCAATGGGGATAGAATCGGTTGCTGTTTATGCTGAAGATGATAAAAACTCTTTACATACGACTAAAGCCGATGTGGCCGTTCCATTAAAGGGGAAAGGCGTAAAAGCATATTTAGATATTGAGCAATTAATTAGCCTTGCCATTAATAACCAATGTGATGCTATTCATCCTGGTTATGGTTTTCTGTCTGAAAACGTTGATTTTTCACGTCAATGTGAAAATAAAGGTATTACTTTTATTGGTGCTAATCCTCATGTTTTATCATTATTAGGTGATAAGGCTCAAGCACGAGAACTGTCAATATCTTGTAAAGTACCCTTAGTGCAAGGGCTTAATAATAGCCTTACTTTAGATGAAGTTATTGACTTTTTTGAGCATAAAAATAACAGTAAACCTATCATGATTAAAGCGCTTGCTGGTGGTGGCGGTAGAGGAATTAAACCTGTAAATAGAATTGAAGACATAGAACAAGCGTATAACCAATGTCAAAAAGAAGCGTTAGCAGCATTTGGCTGTGGTGATTTATATGTTGAACAACTTGTGCAACAGGCGCGTCATATTGAAATACAAGTTATTGGTGATGGCACTGGGGCTGTTAACCATTTATGGGAACGAGAGTGTACGCTGCAACGAAATCATCAAAAATTAATGGAGGTAGCACCCAGCCCTTCATTAGATGAAAACACTCGAAAAAACATTATTGAAGCCGCATTAAGGTTAGCATCAACAGTAAAATATCAAGGATTAGGTACTTTTGAATTTTTACTGGATGCGACAAATCATAATAACTTTTATTTTATGGAGGCTAATCCTCGGATACAAGTTGAGCATACCGTAACAGAAGAAATTACTGGCTTAGATTTAGTTCAAATACAAATACAACTTGCCGAAGGAAATACGTTAGCAGAGTTAAATTTAGAGAATGAGCCAGTAAAATTTGGCTATGCTATGCAAGTTAGGATAAATACAGAATTAATGGATCCTGATGGTACCGTTAGCGCCGCAACGGGTGTATTGACTGAATATCAAACCTCTGCTGGGTTAGGTGTTCGCGTAGACGGCTACGGCTACCAAAATTATCAAGTCACTCCTGTGTATGACTCACTTATTGCGAAACTAATAGTGAAAGGTAGTGACTATGTCACTACTGTCAACAAGGTTTATAGGGCGTTATGTGAATTTATAATTGAAGGCGTAAACACTAATAAATCAATATTGTTAAATTTATTACAACTACCCCAAGTAAAAGAAAATAATATCACGACAAACTTTGTTGAACAGCATTTAACGGCGTTGTTTGCTAAACAATCACATCCTGAATTATGTTTTAGTCACTATGATAATGGTTTATCTACTCAACAGGATTTTAATATTCCAAAAGGCTGTGAAGGAGTGATGTCTCCAAGCGTTGGCGTTTTGGTTGAGTTGTGTGTTAAAGAGGGTGATACTGTTTTTAAAGGACAAACACTCGCTCATCTTGAAGCCATGAAAATGGAATTTCCAGTAAAAGCAACACTCAGTGGCACGATAACGCATATAACCGTGGCGATCGATTCACCAATAAATAGCGCAGAATTGATGTTCATTATTGCACCATCTGATGTTGATACAGGTGAAGTTCAAATAGAAAATGAATTAGATTTAGATAGTATACGAGATGACTTGTTAGAAGTGTTACAGCGCCATGAACACTTATATGATGATGCAAGACCGAAAGCCGTGCAAAAGCGTCATGAAAAAGGAATGCGTACAGCACGCGAGAATATTAATCATTTACTTGATGAAGACAGCTTTAATGAATATGGCGCAATGCTTATCGCTGCCCAACGTAAACGTTTTTCTGTAGACGAATTAAGAAAAATGAGCCCTGCTGATGGTTTAGTTGCTGGTACGGGTACTGTAAATAATGCCATTTTTGATGATGACTCATCTCGTTGTATTGCCATGTCATATGATTACACTGTATTTGCTGGCACACAAGGGATTATGAACCACAAAAAAATGGACAGAATGCTTGAGCTAGCTCAGCAATGGCGCTTACCCGTAATTTTATTTGCAGAAGGGGGCGGAGGTAGACCATCGGATACTGATTTTAATGGTATTGCAGGGCTAGATTGCCATACTTTTGTTGCAATGGCTGCATTGTCAGGCTTAGTGCCAACGCTAGGTATTATTGCAGGACGATGTTTTGCTGGGAATGCTGCATTGCTTGGTGTTTGCGATGTGGTCATTGCTACAAAATCAGCATCTATTGGTATGGCTGGTCCTGCTATGATTGAAGGAGGGGGCTTAGGAACATTTACAGCGGAAGAAGTTGGCCCAGTTTCTGTGCAATCACCCAATGGCGTTATTGATATATTGGTTGAAAATGAACAAGAAGCCGTTGATACAGCCAAAAAATATTTATCATATTTTCAAGGAACAGTAACAAACTGGCAAAGTGATGACCAACGCAAGTTAAGGCATTACATTCCTGAAAACCGCATGCGTATTTATAATATTAGAGACCTCATTAGCACTATTGCAGATATCGACACTGTACTGGAAATACGTCAAGATTTTGCGCCTGGGATTATCACGTCGTTTATCAGAATTGAAGGAAAACCTTTTGGACTTATCGCAAATAATCCAAGTTATTTAGGTGGAGCTATTGATGCGGTATCTGGTGATAAAATGTCTCGCTTTATGCGATTATGCAACGCATTTGATATACCAATGATATCTCTTTGTGACACACCTGGTTTTATGGTGGGTCCAGAGGCAGAAAAACAAGCAACAGTACGTCATATCGCTCGAATTTTTGCTGCTGCTGGCAGTTTAACCGTACCATTTTTTACTATTGTACTGCGCAAGGGCTACGGTTTAGGTGCCCAAGCAATGGCCGCTGGTAGTATGCATTCGCCTGTGTTTACAGCGTCGTGGCCTACGGGGGAATTTGGCGCGATGGGGGTTGAAGGCGCAATTAGTTTGGCTTTTTCAAAACAACTTGCGGCAATTGAGAATATTAGCGAACGTGAAAAAATGTTTAAATCTTTAGTTGATCAAGCTTATGAAAATGGTAAAGCATTGAATATGGCAAGTTACATGGAGATTGACGCAGTAATTGACCCTTTAGACACAAGAAAATGGATATTAAGAGGATTAAAAGCAACACCACAACCGAATAACAAAACAGGGACAAAACGTTCGTTTATTGATACTTGGTAACTTGTATAATATAACTCGCACGCGAATCTCTGCTAATAAACCCGATAAGGTTGTTTGGTGTTAACAACCTTATCAATGAATTGCAGGGTCTAAAAAAGGGAGGGGTGACAAAGTGAAATAGAAAGAATCATATTATTCTTACATGTCACCAGCTCCGTTATATTTTGATGCTATTAACGTATATTTAGCTATGTATTGCGGAGATAAATTCAGGGAAGGTATTAAAACACCATTGCGGGTTGTATTGTGCAATATCTTCGCCATAGTTATAACCGTAAGTTAAACCAACACTGTCTATATTCGCTGCTTTTGCCGCTAATATATCATTCTTAGAATCACCAATCATTAAGCATTGCACAGCCAACACATCAAGTTGTTTTAAAGCTAAAAAAAGGGGGGCAGGATCAGGTTTTTTTTCTGGTAAGGTATCACCACCAATTAATATTTCAAACATATCACTAATACCTAAGCCTGATAATATTGGCTGAATAAACTCTTCAGGTTTATTGGTGATTATCGCTAAACGAAAGCCTGCATTTTTTAACGTGATTAAACCTTTTTTAACACCCTTATATAAAACAGAATTAACACACAAACATTGTTGATAATGAGTTAAAAAAGTAGCTAAAGCACCTTGAACTGTCGTTGTATCTAATGTTTTATTAATTGTAGAAGAGCCTGATAATGCGCGTTCTATTAACGTTTTAGCACCATTACCTACCCAATGACGAATAGTTTCTTCATCAAATTCTGTTTTATTTAAATCTTTTAATGTTCTATTTACAGCCAGTGCAAGATCTGGCGCACTGTCTACCAAAGTGCCGTCAAGGTCGAAAAGTAATACCTGTTTTTGTTTTATGCTCATAAAGATTTCAATCAGTATATTAAGTTAGTTGGAATTTATAGAATTATATCACTCAAGTAATACAATTATCTAAGTAGAAAAGGTAAGTGTGCTACTGGCTGACATTATTTCGGCCTTTCTTTTTAGCGCGATACAGTGCTAAATCAGCATTTTTTAATGCTTGCTCAAAACTTTGTTTAGGCTCTCTTTGTGCAACACCAATTGATACAGCAACATTGACCGTTTTGTTATTACTCTTTTTGACGTTCCTGCTTGTTTTACCTGTTCGTTGTGCGCTACGGATTACCATGTTGTAATTGGCAATACTTTGGCGTAGTTTGTCTAATACTGGAATAGCTTGTTCTGCTGTTTTTCTTGGAAAAACGATGGTGAATTCTTCACCGCCATAGCGATAAATTTTACCACCGCCACGCACTTCAGTCATTTTTGCAGCAACGAGTTTTAGCACTTCATCACCAATATCATGACCATAGGTGTCGTTAAATTTTTTAAAATGGTCAATATCAAGCATAGCCACTGTGTATTTACGCCCCAGTGATAAGGCTAGTTGATTTAGTGCACGACGAGTAGGCAACCCAGTTAAATCATCTCGATAAGCTAAATAGTACGAATCAGTGCTAACGGCGAGTAAATATAGTGCAGACATTACTATGGCAATAAGCGACCAAGGCAAAGCTATTATGCTTAGCTGATTTAAACACCAAACAATAAAGGTAATTAATAGCGCTGCGAGTGTTAAATCGTGACGACTTATACTACGCCACATTAATAAAATACCGATCAATCCAAGTGGTATAATAATAGGAATGTAAGGTAGAACAGATGTCCATAAGGCAGTTTTCGGCACTAAACTGTCTAAATTTTGGTTCAATTGCAGCCAAAAAAATGTTATCACCCCACACAAAATAATAAAGGTAAGCCGACTGACAGTATGAACAGATAAAAGCGCTCGATCTTTTATTAAAGCCAATAACAGTAATAAATTAGCACCGTATAATAGTAGCCACCGTGCATTCACCATTAAAGGTTTAGTGTTGATAGATGGGGAACTTGTTGCCACTAAAAATAGCAGCCAAAAACCGCATAAAATAGCAATTCTACTGCGATTAAATTGGGTTGCAAATATTGCAGTAACGATCAGTAATGGATAAACCAAGAAGTTGACTAACGTTAATTTACTTTGCCACTGCATTTGAAAGTGAATTAATAATGAGAATAAGCCTGTAACTGCAATTAAACATAACAATGTAGACTTCATTCCTTTTAACTTAACCAACTGAAACTCCAAAAACTTCTACTTAAATAAAGTCACCATTGTATTGATATAATTATTCCTTTTCTACTTTTAGATTAAATAAAAACAATACTTTATAACGGTATAAATACATATTTACAGCAGCTGAATCATTTTTAATCGCAAGAAATAATGTTGAATAAATTTAAATGATTAGGGTATTATTTAGTTAATTATAATTCTATTTCATGGAAGATCTTGTTGTATGATTTTAAAAGATAAAACTCTTCAAAATGCTGTTTCTCCAACAGCAAAAGCAGGACAAAAACAAGAGCAAGATGTTGCTTTCTTTTTAAGACGCGCTTTTAAAGATCACCAGCAAGTCTATGTTATTAATGATTTCAAGTTCACTTACAACGATGAAATTGCCCAAATCGATCACTTAATTATTTATACCTTCGGTTTTATTCTCATTGAATCTAAAAGTATAACAGGTGAAGTAAAAGTTAATCAGTTAGGCGAGTGGACTCGTAGCTTTAGCAATAAATGGTCAGGCATGCCTTCACCCATTAAGCAAGTAGAGTAACAGCAAAAACTACTTCGAGAAATGCTGCATGCCAACCGAGAAAGTATTTTAGGTAAATTGTTTGGGATTAGACAGCAGTCATTTGGTATGCGTTGTTGGGATAATATTTGTGCTGTTTCAAGTAATGCGGTGATTGATCGCGATTCAATGCCGAAAAATGTATCGAAGAAGCTGGTTAAAACTGAATTTTTGGTGGATAAACTTGAACAGTTGATGAATCTTAAAAATAAAATAGTAAGTACATTAACTTTTGATACACGTCCTGATTTTAATCATGGAGACTTAAAGTCAATAACATCATTTCTTATGGCTCAATGTGAAGACGTTCAATATGTAAAAGAAACAATCGAGCAAGAGGCCGTTTCCGAGCCAACGCCCATTAAGCTAGAAGCTAAAATTGACTCAGTTTTACAATGTAAGTCTTGCGGTGAAAAATCTGATTACTCTGCACTGTATGGTCGTTATGGGTATTTTATTAAATGTAATAAGTGTGCAAGCAATACTGCAATGAAAATGCCTTGTGTGAGTTGTAATAGTAAAAATACAAAAGTCACCAAGAAGAAAGAAACCTATACGCTTGTTTGCGGAGGTTGTGAGAAAAGATCAGTGCTAATTTACTAATGTTTTCAAAGTCATTACTGTTGCTCGAAATCATATATAGGGGATTCTCACTCTCTGTCTAAGAACTTTAATATTAAACAATGGGAACCAACATTTGAGATAATTATTGATAGGGTTTTAAGTGATAGTGTAATATGAGAGAAGTTGTTAGTGATAGTAATGATGTTTTTTATAAAAAGTGAAAATAACGATAAAAATACTCCATTAATTAATATTGATTTAATGAAAACATTGGATGCTTCATTAGTTAAAAAGATTAAGTCGGTAGTGTTTAGAAATCTGTGTCATTTCAGTATTATTAAGAAAATAGGAGTGACTAGATATTTAGCAATTTAGGCTGACACAGAATTCTGAACGCCCTCGAACGCCCTCATCATTTATGTAATTTTTTAATTTCGTTCATTATTCTATCCTTAGAATTAAAGTGATGCGCAAGGTTGCTCTAAAGAGCTTTCTAGCTTTTCTTCATCAACCAAACTAGCTAATTTATTTTGCACGGAAAAATTTGTTTCAATCCTATCTATCGTGTTGAAGTAATCACTTTTTTTCCATGCTATTGCTGATGAACTATATTTGTTGATTTGTCGTTTGCATAACTCTGCGAGAGTTAGGGCTAATAGTGTATTTGTTGCCTCTTCTTGAGTTGCTGAATTAATAACACCTTTCATAGAAAGGACTGTTTGATAGCTTTTACCAGCCTTTAGCGCTAATTCCTTTATTTCTATTGATTTATCGCTCATAACTATTTTTATTTCATAGTCATCTCTTATGCCATTTTCGTTTTGGTCTACTCCTTCAATAGTATTGTGATCAGGATGTTCAGGATCAAAACTAGGTAAGTCAAAGCCCATAGCTGGGTGAGAAAATTCTACCCATTTATAATTAACGTATGATGAGTTTATCGCTATTGGCCAGAGTGATTTAGCAAAATATGTTTTTTCGTTATAGCTTACAGATTGACCTAATAGGTATACTTTTTTTGACTTCCATTCCCTAATGTCATTAAGCTTTACCTTTGCCCAAGTTATACTTTCTTCTTCAGGTTGTTTGCCAATAACTTTGTGTCTCGCTACCCATAAGTTGTTTGAATACCTAACATAACTCCCCCGAGCGTACTTCTTATTATTATCATATGACTCGAAGCTATTGAAATTATTTGCTATTGTAAGACAAGGCAATAATATAACTAGCAGAAATAGGATCTTTTTCATTGTAAGTTCCTTTTACTTTTTAATTTATTTCAAACGCCAAAATATGTGGTTAAATTTAACCCTTATCTATAGCGCCTAAAGGTCTAATAGATTGTGCATTCTAGAATTAGAGGAAGGATCAATAAAATTTACTTGGGATGAGCGTGATTTAGGCATAATTGACTCCATTCAAAATAATATACTTAAGCCTAGCTCATCTTGCTTTAGAATCAAGTATTCGTCTTTTAGCAATGTTGAGGTATTAAAGTAGGGGGCTTATTTGATTTTTTAATCACAAGGAATAGCCTTTTAATTAATCCTTTATTTTTCTATGATAGTAACACAATAAAAAATTATTAGAGTATTTCCCTTACTGAATTAAATAAAACATTCCTGTATAATCCCGCATATTAAACAACAGCCTTAGCAAACACATCAAGTAAGCTATAAAAGCAGTTAAACCAGCAGAGCACTATATGACCGTAGAACAATTCGACCCGAAAACCACAATAAAGAGTAGCAACTCGGCGGAAAGCCAAACAACCACGTTAGACATTCCTTCTAAAATGATTGAAGAGCAAAAGTAACACTCAACCATCTGTAGAGCGCTCTGCAAAAGTAGGCTTTGTGAGTCTCGGCTGCCCTAAAGCTTAAGGTAAATTCAAGCTGTAGCCCTTACTTTATCAAACCTTTTTCAAAACCTCCCATTTTCCAACTATCTAATCCCTTATAAAAACTCACGTCATTTTATAAATATTGGCATTAATACTTAAAACATCTTGTTTACTTAAATGCAATAACGTACATTTAAAGTGTACTTATTTGAATTTTGGTAAATAAAATGTCAACTAAACTCAAATGGCTTAATGATCAATTATCACAGTTTGAACTACTCTTAATGCCATATTTGAAGCAACATGGTATATCACGTTCGCATGTGCAAAATTATGTAAAAAGTGGTTGGTTAGAAGTAGTTGTTGGCGGTGTATATAAAAAGCCAAATGCAACCATATCGTGGAGTTCGGCACTTTCTGCATTGCAATATCAACAAGCCAGCTCGTTACATCTTTCAGGGCTTTCAAGTCTAGCACATCAAGGGCTATCGCATTACCTCACTATGGGTAATGAAACAGTTCAGCTTAATTCTATCAAAGCGATAAGATCACCCAAATGGTTATTTTCTCAACATTGGCCGATAGAAGTTAAGTGCTCTAAATTACTTAATCATGTTGATGCTAATGATTTAACTGAGTTAACTGTTGATAACCAAATGGTAAAAGCTAGCGTAATTGAATTAGCCGTTTTAGAAATGTTAGAAAAAGTAACTGATGAAAGTAGCTTTATATTTGCTGCTGAAATGTTCCAAGGTTTTACATCGTTAAGACCTAGAAATCTGCAATCATTATTGGAAAGATCGTCTTCGGTAAAAGTAAAACGTCTTTTTTTATTTTTAGCACATTATTACCAACACCCTTGGTTGAAGCGCATAGATGAAAGTAAGGTTGAGCTTGGATCTGGAAATAGACAAATAGTGAAAGGGGGGTATGTGGATAAGCGTTATCAAATCACTGTTCCACATAAATTTAAACAAGGAGAGTTAGAAAATGGATAAAAATAACCCTTATTACAAACAAGTAAAATTGTTGATTTCTGTATTGCCTTATGTCGCTAAGGAAAAGTGTTTTGCGTTAAAAGGTGGTACGGCAATTAACTTGTTTATTCAAAACTTCCCTAGATTGTCAGTCGATATTGATTTGGCCTATATGTTATTGGAACAAAGAGATGAAGCTATAGTTAATGTTAGAAATGCATTAAATAGTATCGCTAAGCAGATTAGTAGTTCAGGAATAGCAAAAGCTGAGTTACAACTCAATAGACCCGATGAAATGCGTATCATTGTGACAGGGCAACAAGCACAAATAAAAATTGAAGTTTCACCAGTAATGCGAGGCACTTTAAAACCAGCAATTGAAATGGATCTTATTGAGTCAGTAGAAGATGAATTTGGCTATGCTATCATTGACGTGGTTTCATTAGCTGATTTATATGGCGGTAAAATTTGTGCCGCTCTTGATAGGCAGCATCCAAGAGATTTTTTTGACATTAAGTTACTACTTGAACAACAAGGCCTATCACAAGGAATTGATAGGGCAATATTTGAAGGTTTTATTGCGTATTTGTTAAGTCACCCTAGGCCTATTGCTGAAGTGATGTCTCCTCGGCTTAAAGATATCAAAAGGTCATTTATCAATGAGTTTAATGGTATGACAACAGAGCCTATATCTATTGATGAACTTACTGTTATCCCTGAACAATTGATAACAGCGTTAAAAACTCACTTTACTCAGCAAGACTTTGATTTTTTATTATCTTTTAAATCAGGCAAGCCAAATTGGGATCTTGCACCTGATAGTAATATAGCTAATTTACCAGCGGTAAAATGGAAATTAACTAACATTAACAAAATGAATATGGATAAAAAGGCACTAGCACTAGATAAACTAACTTATGTACTCACACAGTGGCTTTAAGCTGATGGATGAAATAAAACAGATTGTTATTGAATTGGTTTAATTATCCTTTATGATATAGATACTCTTTAGCGTTTGGGCTTTATTAATATTTTTAGCCTAGTCGGGCGTTTCGCCAGACTCTAACTTATTGGGTACATTTAGGATTGCGTTAGAACACTTTTCTACCGATCCTTCGTACCTCAGGAGCGGTAGAAAAGTTTCTAACGCTTCCTCTAGTAAAGAGTGTTTTTTAATAAGGGCACTTACGTGCCTTTATTTTTTATTGGGGCAATGGATATCTTTTGAGTAAAGAATATGAAAATGCGTTAATAAAAGTATTTGAACAAATGGATGCTAAAAACTTTAACGTTAATTTAACCCCTAATAAGTTATTTCTTTGCGGTGGAAAGATTGATGTTAAAGCTAGTATTCCACCTAGTTTTAGAGATAGATTACTTGGACATAGTGCTTCTAACGATAGTGATTTACATGATACTTTTATTTTAGCGGAAACATTTAAAGACTACTTTAAAGAAAACCACTATACAGATTTATTGGTTTTTGAGAATGATATTGCCTACATATCTACCTTAGTTATTATTTTTTTAGAAAGTCCAGGCTCTCTTGTAGAATTAGGTTTGTTTTGTAATAAGCCTGAGATTTATAACAAACTTCTAGTTGTCGTTCCACAAGAAGAAGGTGAAGACTCGTTTATCTATCTGGGACCTATTGAATATATAAGGAAAAAGCATCCAACATCTATTGAGTTTTTACCTTGGCCTAAAAAAGATGAACTTAATTATGACAAAGATAACTTAATTGAACTTTGTGCTAGCATAAATGAAAAAGTAAAAAAGCAACCTAAAACTGAATCATTTAAACCTGATAATACAGGGCATTTAGCTCAATTAATTTGTGCTATTACGACTTTAGCATACCCAATTCTTATTTCAGAAATCGAGTTGGTGCTATATTCGCTAGGTTTAGATGTTAACCAGAGTGTTATTTCTCGCCTTTTATACCTTCTTCAAAAAGTGAATTTAATAAAAACTTTTAACCGAAGTCATTATACATACTATTACCCTCTAGATACCAAGTTAAAGAAAGTTAAGTTTGGTGCGACAAAAAGCAAAAAATCATTAGATGAACGCAATGCCCGCGTAACTGTTTTGCAGTCTTTCTCTAAAGCGGAAGATGAACCATCAATGAAAAGAAGAAATGCTCTAAAACAAATAAAAGAACTTCTAAAGGAGGCAAAGTAATGAGTTTACTAGCGTATTTAGAAGACGAGCTTTTGATGGATGGGGATGAATTACTTGTTTACGCAAAAACTGCACCGCATCGATATAAAAAATATACTATCCCTAAACGAAACTCTAGAAAAGTAAGAGCAATTGCACAACCATCTAAAGAATTAAAATTTATTCAAAGAGCGGTCATTGAGTATTTGGAAAGCATGTTGCCAATTCACGAAAGTGCAACCGCATATAGAAAAGGCATTAGTATTAGAAATAATGCTCAACTGCATGTAGATGGAAAATATCTTCTTAAAATGGACTTTAAAGACTTCTTCCCTAGTATAACCCCTCGCTTATTCTTTAATGTAGCATCTAATGTAGGTGTTGAGTTTTCGGGCGAAGATAAAGAGTTAATTGCTAATTTATTGTTCTATAAAATGAGAAGAAATAGCCCTCTTAGGCTAAGTATTGGTGCACCAAGCTCTCCATTTATTTCTAATTTTGTTATGTGGTTATTCGATAATGCCTTAAACAACGGTTGTAAGGGTAAGAAAGTAGTTTATTCAAGATATGCAGATGATTTGACATTCTCTACCAATGTTAAAGATAACTTGTATCAAACTCCAAAAGAAGTTGAAGTACTGCTTAAGTTAAATACCTATGGCAATATAAAGATTAATAAAGAAAAGACAGTATATTCTTCAAAGGGTCATAATAGGCATGTGACAGGAATAACGCTTGCAAACAATAATCAACTATCAATTGGCAGAGAACGGAAAAGATTAATATCTTCAATGATACATAATTTTAAGTATGAGAAATTACAACCTCAAAAAATTGAAGAATTAAAAGGGCTGTTGGCTTTTGCAAAACATATAGAGCCAACTTTCTATGAAAGAATGAATAAAAAGTATGGCCAACAAATTGTTAGTTTCCTTGTTAGTTGGCAAGTAGGATAGTGATTTCTTAAAAATGTAATATCCTGTATAATCTCGCTCAATTAATTAAAGCCTAAGCAAAGACCCTGACTTTGCAATAAAGGCAGTTAAACCACCATTTATGACGCTGCTCTTCATTAGTAAAAGCACCAGTAATAGAATATAGAGTAAGTTGAGAGCAATACATGACCGTAGAACAATTCGACCCAAGCACAAGTAATTCAGCGCAAAGCCAAACAACCACGTTAGATATTCCTTCTAAAATGATTGAAGAGCAAAGTAACACTCAACCATCTGTAGAACGCTCTGCAAAAGTAGGCTTCGTGAGTTTGGGCTGCCCTAAGAATTTAGTGGATAGCGAACGCATTCTAACTCAACTTCGTACCGAAGGTTATGATGTAACCAATAGCTATGACGATGCGGAATTAGTGATTGTAAATACTTGTGGCTTTATTGATTCAGCCGTTCAAGAATCTTTGGATACTATTGGTGAAGCTTTAGCCGAAAACGGTAAGGTTTTAGTTACGGGTTGTTTAGGCGCTAAAAAAGATGAAATAGTTGAGTTACACCCGAACGTATTAGGTGTAACAGGACCACACGCTTATGACGAAGTGTTAGCGCAAGTACATGAGCATGTTCAAAAACCAAAACATAATCCATTTATAGATTTAGTACCTGCACAGGGCGTTAAATTAACGCCTAAACATTATGCGTATTTAAAAATATCAGAAGGTTGTAATCACCGTTGTACTTTTTGCATTATTCCATCAATGCGTGGCGATTTAGACTCGCGCCCCGTAGGCGATGTTTTAGGTGAAGCACAGCGTTTGGTTAAAGCTGGCGTAAAAGAGTTATTGGTAATATCTCAAGATACTTCAGCATACGGTGTTGATGTAAAGCACAAAACCGATTTTTGGGATGGCATGCCGGTTAAAACTCACATGCAGCAGTTATGTGAAGAGTTAGCGAAGCAGGGCGTTTGGATTCGTCTTCATTATGTATATCCCTATCCCCATGTGGATAAAATTATTCCATTAATGGCGGAAGGTAAAATTCTGCCGTATTTAGATATTCCTTTTCAACACGCCAATAAACGCATTCTTAAATTAATGAAACGTCCTGGTAGCTCAAACCGTGTATTAGAGCGTATTGCTAAATGGCGAGAAATTTGTCCTGAATTGGTCATTCGTTCAACCTTTATCGTTGGTTTTCCAGGTGAAACAGAAGAAGAGTTTCAAGAGTTGTTAGACTTTTTAGAAGAAGCACAGCTAGATCGTGTTGGCTGTTTTAAATACTCACCCGTTGAAGGGGCTACGGCAAATGCGTTACCTGATCATGTATCAGAAGAAGTAATGGAAGACAGACTTCAACGCTTTATGGCAGTGCAAGCAAGAATAAGCGCTGAAAAACTACAAGCGCGTATTGGCCAAGAATATCTTATTCTTGTTGATGAAGTGAACGACCTTGGCATAGTCGGGCGCTCGTATATGGATGCTCCCGAAGTTGATGGCAAAGTGTATTTGTCTGATGATTATGATGCACAGCCCGGCGACCAGCTTTGGGTGCAAATTATTCATGCTGACGAACATGATGTATGGGGTGTAAGGGTAGAAGACTAAACTTGTTTTAAGTCTAATTGCTTTTAAGCCATTATAAAAAGCCAACTTAATGTAAGTTGGCTTTTTTGATTTGGACATTGTTTATTTCTTATTTTATGAAATTGTGGGGGAATCCTTAGTCGTATTAGTTTTTTCACCTAACAACATGCTACCATCGTCTAAAAAGTTTAAAATAATCTGCTTACCTTGGCGGTTATCATCAAATAAGTAACTGTATTTTTCAGCAATTCTTTCTCTATCTGCTTGAGTTCTTGCTATCGACATTTCATCACGAAAAGGCTGTCCTTCCATAATTCCAGCATAATTCCAGCATAATGACTTGCTAAAGCTGCAGTTGTTCGTAGTGCATTTTCAACTTTTGGGTTTTCTGAAAAAGCCTGTTTTAGCTCTGCTGAATAAGCATAATCAGCAGGCAAAACTAATTGTCCCTCAGTGTCAAATTCAATTGTCGCTGGGGGTGAAGGTATGCCATATTGTTCTAGTAATGCTTTAAATTCTTTTTCTGAGTATTTAGATAACGTATCAATATTGTGAGCTGTAGGAAGTAATAATGGTATATCATTTATATTCACTGAGCCTGATTGTGGGCTGGGTGTGAGATATTCATCTAGATTAATTTCTTGTTGATCCCCTTGCGTTGTATTCATTTTAAATACCGCATCTTCGCTTGATTTGTCTGCCTCTACAACGGCCTGTTTTTCTTGATAAGCAACAAATATGTCAGAAAAAGTATGATTACTTTTTGGTTGATTTACTTGCTGTACACTTTGTGAGTACGTTTGAGAAACGGTATTTGTTATTTCCATTTTAACCTCGATACTTTTTGTGTTGTATGGTTTCTAGCATATCAAGTACGCTTGCCCTTAGCTTTGCATCGTTACTTTGTGCCGAACCAAGGGATTGATCAAATTCTACTGATTTTCGTGCCAAGGCGACCGTGTCATATTTTTCATCAGGATCGAAGTCTCTACTCGGAGGAGCTATCATTGCTAATCCCTCTTGTGATGATATTAACCCGTTTATTTGTAACTCTGACGACATACGAGTTAATTCGTTATATGACATATTAGTTGGATCGTATTTATTGGCGATTTCTTGCAATTTTTTTTCCGAATTTAAGCCAGCATTACTAATATTTACTGTATCTGTAGCGTTTTTACTTTGAGTTGTAGGACTATAGTTAGTTGAGTCAGTGGCAATAGTATTGTCTGTTTGATAGATACGACTCACTTGGTTACTACTATTTATTTGCATAAAATTCTCTGATGTAAATTAAGGTGTAATAAATGCTTTATTTGAATATAGCAATGAATATGCCAATAGGTTTTATCTGCGATTCTAGCTTAAAACTGACTTTTAACGCTTTTTAAAAAGCAAAGTAGGCAGGTTATTGCCAGCACTGACACAACAACGGCAATAAAAAGATTATTCAGTTACAAAATGGTGAGTTTTATTTGTTAGGAATTGCAGTGTCATCACAGATATTTGCAGGTTGAGCTTTCAAGTAATCATAAGTGACAGATCGCCATGTCTCAGAACAAAAATATAAAATAGTCAGTATTTGTAATGTATTTTACCTTCGGTTGTAGCAACCACTGAAGGTACTACATATAGTCATTTAACATTCATAAATATTTAATTTGTAGTCATCTTGTTGTCAAAATTAGTGACTAATATCTAGGTGTAAATTTATACAAGTAACATAAATCATTCCGTTTTGGGATAAAAACATCCTAGATTAATTGAGAGACCAAATGAATTTGATACATAAAATATTTGCCCTAAGTACTATTAGCTCTTTAATGCTGATTAGCGGCTGTAACAATGATAAAAGCCCATCACAAGATGAAAGTTACAAAGCTGTTGATATAACAATACTTCATACAAATGACCATCATTCTTATTTAGAAGGACAAACTTATGACCTTAAAATAGATCATGATGAAAGTGCTGAAGGGGTAGAAGATATACGTCTTAATTTAGGTGGTTTTTCTCGTATAGCGAGTGCCATCTCTGAATATAGAGATACAAATACCTTAGTGATTAATAGTGGAGAGCTAAATGGAACGCTTTATTTTAGCTTATACAAAGGCGAAGTAGATGTTAAAGTTTTTAATTATCTTAACTTAGATGCCTACCAATTAGGGAATCATGAATTTGATGAAGGTGAGGCTAGGCTAGCTGAACTTATTGAAATGGCTAATTTTCCTATTATAAGTGGTAATGTTCATCCAACTGCAGATAGCCCTCTTTATAATTCAGATATTAAACCTTACGTCATTAAAGAAATCGACGATGAAAAAGTGGCAATTTTAGGTGTACTGAAAGTAGAAAAAACTCGTGAGTCATCGCTTGTCACTAATGCAGTTGAGTTTACTGATGAAATCACCTCAGTTAAAGCGCATGTGGCAGATTTAACTGAGCAAGGTGTAAATAAAATTATTTTATTAAGCCATTTGGGTTATGATTTTGACCAAGTTTTAGCCACTCAAGTCACGGGTATAGATATTATTGTCGGAGGTGATACTCACAATGCTTTAGATTCAACAGGTGAGTTAGCTGAATTAGGTGTTAACGTAACTGGTGAATACCCGAGTGTTGTTAATAACCCTAATAACGAGCCTGTCTATATTGTACAAGCTTGGGAGTACGCTAAAGGATTAGGAAAGTTAAATGTGAGTTTTGATGCTGATGGTAAAGTTACCGAAATTGGAGGGCATCTTGAGCTATTAGTAGGACAACCGTATCAAGTTAAAAATGAGTCTGGTAGTTGGGTTGATGCCTCCGTAGCAAAAATAGCTGATATTTCAAAAGCTATCAGTAATGTAAGCAGCATTCGAGAAATTGAAGAAGATGTTGCGGTAAATGAAATTATTCAGCCATACAAAGATTCATTAGAGGAGTATCAGCAAGTTGAGCTAGGAACTGTTTCACAAACAATGCCATTTACTCGTATTCCAACTGATTTTAGTTTAGGCCAACAACCTTCTGGTAGTTATGCGGCTCAAGTTGTTGCTGATGCATTTTTAACGTATTTACCCAAGGCTGATGTATCGATTCAAAATGCTGGTGGTGTAAGGAGTGAGTTTACCAGTGGTGTATTTACAGTTGCTGATGCTTATACTATTTTGCCTTTTTCAAATACCGTTGTAACTATTGATATGACAGGGGCACAAATAATTAAAGTATTGAATGAAGGTTTGACCTACTCACAAGGTATTTCAGCTTCTACAGGATCATTTCCATATTCATCTCACTTACGTTATGACGTTATTTTAGGGGCACTCGAGCAACAGGGTATTACCAATGTTGAAGTTAAAGATAGAATCACAAATGAATGGAGTGAAATTGATCTTAATGCCACCTATTCGGTTGCTACTAACTCGTTTACGGCACAAGGCAAAGATGGCTATGTTACGTTTGCTGAAGTACGTGAAAACAACCCCGATGCATTTGAAGAATCAGATGTTGTTTATGTTGTGCCTCTTATTGAATATTTCCGCGACGAATTAGAAAACAATATGCTTTCAGCTCTAAATAATGAGGAGTATTGTATAAAATCTGTTATAACGCTTAATTAGTTGTTTTTTTAATCACCAGCTCATGATTTGTGAGCTGGTGATTGTTTTCTTCATTATTTTATGTTTTTGAAAACCATGTTTTCATACTCTATTGATTATTAAGGTTTTTTAAGGTTCTGACATATACTCTATTTCAACTTTTGCATCAAGTGCCAACCCAGCTGTAGCAAAAGCACTGCGTGCGAGGGGCTTTCAAAAAAGGACAGGTAGGCTTCATTTGCTTTGTTCCAATCTTTTATGTCAGCTAACATCAAAGTACATTGAGTAATGTCACGATAATGTAAATTATATTCTTAATGAAATGCTTGGGTAGTTGAGTCAACGTTTGATCATGTCTCAGGTGACGTTATGGACGGCTGCTTACAATATTTACTGTTTGTGCTATTTCCTATTTTTAGAATAGCTACCGCTCGCATCAGCAAAGCTACTCCTATCAGCATTACAATAACTGTGATGATCAACCCATTTGTAAAACTCTCGCTTTTTTCAGTAATTATTCCAACTAGTGCAGGTGCAATAACCTGTGCAAGTCCGTAACTGAAGGTTAGATGACTCATTGAGCGGGAGGCATTATCAGGGTATAAACGTCCTACCATTGACAATGTCATGCTAACAATGCCAATAAAACTGCAACCATATAGTACAGCACTAATATAAGTCACGGTTGCTGACGGATCAAACAAGAGTAAAGCTGTACTTACCATGTTTAAAATATAGGCTTGGAACAATGATGACCAAAGGCCAATTTTTCTTACATAGATATCCCATAACCAACACCCTGGTGCAGCAGCAATCCCCACTAACAACCAAACAATCCAACCAAGGCCTTGCATTCCTGGAAGTAACTCAACTATTGCAATCAGAAATGTTGCTGTGACTACATACCCAAAACCAGCGCAAAAGTAAGCTGCTTGCAAGGTTAAAAAAAACTGTTTTGAGGGAAGTGCTTGAGTTTCTTTATAATCAGTATTTTGCGTGCTAATTGTTGATCTAGAAAAGTCGGGGAACCAAAACAGCACAGGGATAATTAGAACGAGAGCAAGTACTCCATAAATTAACCATTGTTGATCCCATGTATAGTCTATTTTTATGAGTTGGGCAGTAATTGCTGTCAGCACAATACCAATCCCTAAACTTGAAAAAAAAATGCCAAGTTCAGCTTTCGCATTATTATGTCTGAGCCAGTGCATTAATAACCCACCACCGAGTAAAACACCTGCGGCACTGCTTAAGCCAGAAACATAACGCAATAAGTACCATAACCATTCATTTGTGGTTAAAGCCATGCACAGTGTAGTAACAACTGCTGCTATTAAACCATAACGGTACAATGTAATCTTTAATTGAAGGTTATGCATGAAAGAGATAAGTAATGCTCCACATAAATATCCTGCATAATTTGCAGCGGCTAAAAAACCTGCAATAGTCTCCGTAATACCAATATCTTCAGCCATTTCAGGCAACATGGGTGTATAGGCAAATCTAGCTATACCGACAGTGATTACACCGCCAGTTACGCAAGCAAGCTGAATTTTAGATTGTTCTGATAATTTCAAACTACATTACTCGTCAATAGTATCTACCTTAGAATATCTAATAATCGAAAGACAATCTCTATACACTATGACAATATATACATATAAAGCGTCAATATGTGAAATGAATGCCAGACTACACAAATGAACTTAAATTACTTGATTTGAAAAGCCTGCCTCGCGAGGTTTTTGTACGGCAACAATATATGCCACCAAGGCACACGTTTCCTACGCATCATCATATGTGGCACCAATTTTTGTACGCTAGTTCTGGTGTGCTAATTGTTGATATTATTGGTGAACGGCTTTTCATTCCACCAGAAAATGCGGTTTGGCTTCCTTCTGGGTGTCAACATAGTGTTTCAACTGAATATGGGGCTGAATTGAAAAGTTTGTATATTAATGCCACATATCAGCAGTTACCTACGGACAAAAGCTTGGTACTAAAAATATCTCCCATCATAAAAGCACTGATAACCGAAGTTTCTACATTTGATGTTAAATATTCAACGTCAGGTTATGAAGCACAGGTTATTTCGCTTATGTTGAGTACGCTGCCACGTTTAAAACATGTAACCGATCATCTTCCTTGGCCCACATCAGTAGAGCTTTTGAAAATGTGTAATCAACTTTATGAGCAACCAGGAGGTAAACAAACAACACAGATGTTGGCAGAACATTTAGCGATGTCGAAACGCACACTAGAGCGAAAATTCCATCGAGAAACCGGTATGACTATTCAAGCATGGAGCCTCAGACTTCGTTTTTTAAAAGCGATAGAGCTACTTACTGCAGGGCATAGTATAACAAATATTGCTTTGGATTTAGGATACAGCTCTCCCTCACCCTTTATTTATATGTTCCGAAATATCTCTGGCATGAGCCCTAGAGTGTATATAGGGAACTTATCTAATACAAAGTCAAAGTAAAACTGGAGATATTGGTAATAATTAATACGCATTTTTACACTGTGTAGCTTTAAAATACAGACTAAAGCTACATTGTGTAATTACATAAGTTACTGATATTTAATGCGCTAAATTAAGATTTTCGATAATGTACAAACGGTTGCCATCAATCACTGTTTGACCCGCATCAAGGTATTTTTGTTCAAGTACACCGCTTGACGCCCATGTAGCAAAGTCATCATCGTTTATCACGCCAATAGTGTTATCGTTGATTAACCACATACCTTCTAATTTGTCGTGCGGATAACCAGTTTCAGCGACTAAATCTACCAACAGAGTTTTGCTAATAGTTTCAATTCCTGCATTAGCAATTGTTGTCCAGCCATCCGCTTCAAGTGTTATTTCTTCAAGCGTTTTACCATCAATCAATAAACCTAACGAGTCATCTTGCGTGAAATCAGAGTTTGCAGTAATCTTTTCTATATTGGTGGCATTGCTGATATCAATTTTATATAGGTGCTTCATGGCGGAAGTATCTTCATTATAAAACTTACCATCACGTTCGATAACAACAAACTCTGTATTGCTTAAAGCAACAATACCTGATTGTGAGTTTTGCGTTTTTTCTTGCTTATAAAGATATTGACCAACATTACCATTGGTTAAATTAATGGTAACAATACGAACAATATCGTTAACTTTTACTGCGCTACTTGGATTGTACATAGTAGATTGCATAATACCCACTAAGGTCGTTTCATCAGGTGTAACGGTTAATCCTTCCATACCGCGGTTAGCACGGCGATTAGCAAATTCAGCGGGTAATGTGTGAGTGTTACGAGAATCATTAGCAAAGGCATTAATTCGTCCAATCTCTATACCTTCAGCATTAAAATGAACTATATGTGGACCGTATTCGTCACTTATCCAAAATGTTCCGTCAGACAAAGCGACTAAGCCTTCACCGTCTAAACCATAGTCATCTAACTTAATTGGGTTAGTGGTTTCATCAAAGGGTAAGTTCATGTCTTCGACAATTATATTTCCATCAGCGTCATACGGGGTTTCACCTGTGCCACCTAACGCGCTGCTATTAGGTAAACCTGTGATAAGTGTGCCATCAGGTCGTTTCAATAAAATCTCTTTAATTTTTTTTACATCGCCATTATCTTGCAGTTCAAACAAGCCAATTCTAGGGGCATAGTCAGGTGTAGGAAACTTTTTACCTTTGCCTTGCTCTCCTGTAAAGGTAGCGTTGGGGCCTCGATCAGTTAAGGCATAAAAACGCGTTGAGTCTGAAGGATGCGCGACCATATCCGAGCCGAAACCACCGTTGCGAATCTCCATAAAACTTCCTGGTAAAGCACCATTGTCAATATCAGAACGCATTACAGTATAGGGCAATGGTGAACCAGAGGTACTAACAGGGTTTGCATTACAATTTGAGCTTGTATTTGTTATCTCTGTTTCAGCTAATACATTGTCAGCATTGGTATCTAGGCCAGACATTATCTTTGAACCACCAAAAAAACAGGCGTCATTACCTAGCGCTAACGTTTCATGGGCAATTAAACTGTTTAAGCCACTGTTACCTTGCTCACCTTTATCTCCATCATCACATGCGGTTAAACCTAAGCTAGCCATTAAAACTAATGTTAATTTTGTGTGTTTCATTTTCACCCTTTTATTTTTATCTTAGTAATTAGTTGATTAAGTTGAGATTAAATAAAACTTATTACAAATAGGTTAAGAAAAAATTACTGTTTGATGAAATAGGGCAGATGGGGAAGACGAATAAAAATAAGCGAGTATGTTGAAGATGTAGAATTTATTTGTTGTGTTCATCATCTTCAACCATCGTTCTATTAACTTTTTGCTACGTGATCAAATAATTTGATAAATTGATCTAATCCTTCATTTACTGTTTCATCACTAATGGTTAATACCCGTTTCATTAAGTTTGTGATCTTGTTGTGCGTAGAAAAAATAAATCAGGGCAAGGCGCTTGATTGAGCAATAGCAGGCTATTGGGATTGAGAGCAACGCCGCCATGGAGTATTTTAACCAGCACAAGTGGGCAATAATTTAGTGAAATTGGTATAATGCGGGTAAAAATCGAATAACATTACTATAGAAACCACAAGCTAGTAGAACTAAACCATACTTAGCAGCATTTGTAATAATTGCTTGAGTTAACTTGGTATTAGGTTGTTCACTATCACCGTCTTTGAATAATTCGATAGCAATCATTGCCCCTTGATTGCGAACGTTACCAATAAGTGTTGGGTATTGTAATTGCGATAAACGTTCGTTAAAAATAGCGCCAATTTGTGCTGAGCGACTAACTAAATTTTCCCTTTCAATTTGTCTCTAGCATGATTGATAGAATAATAGCGGGAATTTATTTGTTTAAACCACCCATACATAAATACTTAATTTCCATGTAATCATCTAAGCCGTATTTAGAGCCTTCACGGCCATTTCCTGATTGTTTTACACCGCCAAAAGGAGCCACCGCATTTGAAATTATGCCTTCATTTATACCAACCATACCAAACTCTAATCCTTCGGCAACACGCCAAATAACACCTATATCGCGAGAATAAAAATAGGCTGCTAAGCCGTATTCTGTGTCATTCGCTATTGCGAGAGCTTCTTCTTCATTTGCAAAGGAAATTAATGGTGAAACTGGTCCAAATATTTCATTGGCGGCAACTGGCATATTGTTAGTTACATTGGTTAAAATTGTTGGTTGGAAAAAACAGGATCCTGCTTGGTCAACTTGCCCGCCTAAGACAAGTTTAGCGCCCATTTTTATGGATTTATCAACCAAATTTTGTACATCAGCAACGGCTTGTTCACTAATCATAGGACCAACATTGACGCCATCAGTTAAACCATTACCCATTGATAATTCACTCACTGCTACAGCAAATTTTTCACTAAATTCTGTCATTACATCTTGGTGAACTAAAATTCGGTTTGTACACACGCAAGTTTGCCCGGCATTACGGTACTTAGATACCAAAGCGCCTTGTACTGCTGCATCTATATCGGCATCGGCAAACACTATAAATGGTGCATTACCACCAAGCTCCATAGAAACTTTTTTAACAGTAGAAGCGCATTGGCTAATTAATGCTTTGCCAACAGGAGTTGAACCAGTAAAAGTAAATTTAGCAACATCAGGATGTTCCGTTAATACTTTGCCCATGCCTTTAGCATCATCACCCACAACCACATTAAAAACACCAGCAGGAATACCTGCACGTTCAGCGAGTTCAGCCATTGCTAATGCTGATAATGGGGTTTGTGTCGCAGGACGTACCACAAAAGTACACCCTGCAGCTAATGCCGCAGCAGCTTTACGTGCAATCATTGCGTTAGGGAAATTCCATGGGGTTATTGATGCAACCACTCCAACGGGTTGCTTTATAACAACAATGCGTTTATCACTTGCTGGCCCTGGAATAATATCGCCATAAACACGCTTACCTTCTTCTGCAAACCATTCAATAAAAGCGGCGCCATAAGCAATTTCGCCTTTTGCCTCAGCGAGTGGCTTACCTTGTTCTAGCGTTAAAATGCGACCTAAATCGTCTTGATGCTCGATCATTAGATTAAACCAATTACGCATTAAACCTGCACGTTCACTAGCTGATTTTTTAGACCACATTTTAAAGGCGTTTTTAGCCGCTTTTATTGCTAATTCTGTTTCAGCGATGCCAGCGTTGCTGACATTGGCAATGAGTTCACCTGTTGCTGGGTTGTTTACGGCTAATTCAGTCTCGCTGCTATGCCAACTACCGTTGATATAAGAAAAATTTTTAATTAGTTGCTTATCTTTTAGATTGTACATATTCATCTCCACAATATGATTTCTACAAATGAATCATTTTCTCTATTGAATAACAAAACAAAGTCAGGTTAAATACAAAACATTCAACACAATGTTTTACTATGGTAAAACTAATGAACAAATCATCTATTATTCCTAAACCAGTCACTGAATATGACTTACGCTTATTGCGTATATATAAAGCTGTGGTTGAAAATGGCGGTTTTGCTGCTGCTGAGAATGAATTAGGAATTACACGCTCAACTATCAGTGTGCATATGTCTAATTTAGAAACCCGAATGAAGCTTAAGTTGTGTTTACGTGGTCGAGGTGGTTTTGCGCTTACTGAAGAAGGGCAAGCTGTTTATTATGCAGCCATTAATTTGTTTGACTCGCTTAATGATTTTTCTTTGCTAGTTGCTTCTTTAGGAAGTGAACTTAGCGGCGAGTTAGTTATTTTATGTGCAGAGCAACTTGATGTTGCAAAACAGCAAAAAATTGCGAAAGTAATTCAAATTGTACACGATAGTTTTCCAAACCTACATTTGGTACTTGATGGTGACAGTATTTATAATATTGAAAAATCATTATTAAAAGACAAAGCGCATATAGCATTGTTACCTAGTTATCAACAAACAGAAGGGCTCTGTTATCAACCCATATACAGCGAACCTATTTATTTATGCTGTAGTAAACAGCATGAATTTTTCACTCAGGTCGATACGGTTATTAGTGCTGAAAAGTTGGCGTCGGTGCCAGCTATTCATCCAGGTATTGATATTGATGCCTTGGGTAGAGAGCAATTAAAAAAGTTGAATTTGCTGGCTAAGGCGTATCAATTTGATATGCGAAAAGCAATGGTGCTGTCGGGAAGATATATTGGTTATTTACCGCAAAGCTACATTCAACAAGAATTAAATAGTGGTGATATACGTATTATTCAGCCTAGCTCGTTAACGTATCAATTTAATTTGTCACTTGTTAATAAAAAATCACCAAGAGAAGCTAATAAGGTTGATTTACTAAAAGAAGCATTTGCCAAAGCATTTTAGCTTGTTGTTTTATTATAAAAGTAATCACTTCAGTAGCATTAATGATAATAACACTGAAGTGATTTGGTCAAGTTAGGCTGCGTACTATTGTTTTATATGGGGTCTAGCGAATTCGGGAAAGCCTACTTGGATTTTCAAAACGACTGTTGAGCCATTAGCAGTCGTTTTTCAATTAAACCGATCTATAGTCATTTGCCAAAAAAAATGTAAGACATATCTTACAAGACCGTAAGACATGTTGTCGTTATTTTGAAGGAAAAAATCAAGTTTAAAATTAAGTGTATGAATATATTGATTAAAAAAATTAATATGAATTTTACAAAATTGTTACATGAAAAGTTTTTTTTAATTGATATCCCAAAATATTTTTTAAAGCGTATTATTAATCTTGTCAGGGAGACATAGAGAAGGAATCTCTATTAAAATATTTTACTTAAGTAATGATTATTTAATGGAAATATATTAAGGGAATGAATGTAAGGAGGCTTAAGGATTAAGTCGAGTGAAGAGGACTTCGCTGAAGGATGATATGAACATGGATGTGGTCAATTATGGATAATTGAAGTCAGGAAGATGATGTCTGGGAGACAAAACTCGTTTTATAGGAAATAAAACGATAAGACTAAGGATAGCAATAGCATGGAAATATATGGATATAGCGCTTAGGACAATGAGTAGAATTTACTTAACGGATATACTAGGGATAGTCTTTCATGGATGAAATGAGAAAACTGAATACAATGCAGGATGCATTATAAGCTAGTTACAAAAATGCAGTTCTTTGAGCTGCATTTTTCTTTTTAAGTCTTTCCCCTTCCGAGTATCAATCATCTAAACGTGTTTATAAAACTAGGCTTATAAATATTTTAGCTACAGTATTTATATTAACAACTTAATATGCCTCCTGAACATACGTGATAATTCTTAATCATCGTCAGTCTATTTTTATAGAACAATTATTTCTTTATTTTCGATATATTTTCCAAGACTATTGCAGCAAAAAACACGATAATTAGTGCAATTATGCATAATGCACCAAAGAAGGGTAGCTAAATCTATAAACAGGTTTAGTTTAAACACTTTGTTGCAACAAAAACTATGGAACTATTTAATGGAAATCAAAGTAAACTTTCTCGATAACCTTAGACTTGAAGCTAAATTTGATGATTTTACGGTTATTGCTGATCAGCCTATTCGTTATAAAGGGGATGGTTCAGCGCCAGGCCCTTTTGATTACTTTCTAGCTTCATCGGCACTTTGTGCTGCCTATTTTGTTAAAGTCTATTGTGCATCTCGTGATATTCCTACTGAAAATATTCGTTTATCACAAAATAATATTGTTGATCCTGAAGATCGCTACAAACAAATTTTCCAAATTCAAGTTGAATTGCCTGAAAATATTTCTGACAAACATAGGCAGGGTATTTTACGATCGATCGATCGCTGCACGGTTAAAAAGGTTGTGCAAACAGGGCCTACATTTAAAGTAGAAACAGTGGAGAACCTTGAAGAAGATGCTCAAGCAATGTTAATGGGGCAACCAGATGGTGACACAAGCACTTTTATTTTAGGTAAAGATTTACCGCTTGAGCAAACGATTGCTGATATGACGGGAATTTTGGCTTCTTTAGGAATGAAAATAGAAATATCTTCTTGGCGTAATATTGTACCGAATGTGTGGTCTTTACATATTCGTGATGCAGCGTCTCCTATGTGTTTTACTAATGGTAAAGGTTCAACAAAAGAGAGTGCGCTTTGTTCTGCTCTGGGTGAGTTTATTGAACGTCTTAATTGTAATTTCTTTTACAATGATCAATTTTTAGGCGAAGACATCGCCAATAGTGATTTTGTTCATTATCCAAATGAAAAGTGGTTTAAACCAGAAAACGATGATGAATTACCGTTAGGTATTTTAGATGATTATTGTGTAGGAATTTATGACCCTGAAAATGAATTACGGGCGTCTAATTTAATTGATACTAACTCAGGTAATGTTGAACGCGGTATTTGCGCTATTCCTTATACACGCCATTCGGATGGTGAAACAGTGTATTTCCCATCAAATTTAATTGAAAATTTATTTTTGAGTAATGGTATGAGTGCAGGTAATAATTTACCTGAAGCAAAAGTGCAATGTTTATCTGAAATTTTCGAACGTGCAGTAAAAAGACAAATTATAGAACAAGAGATTGTGTTGCCTGATGTTCCACAACAGGTACTAGAAAAATACCCAAGTATTCTAGCGGGAATTAACGGTTTAGAAGCGCAAGGGTTTCCTGTTGTCGTGAAAGATGCTTCATTAGGTGGGCAATTTCCTGTGATGTGTGTCACGCTTATGAATCCTAAAACGGGTGGGGTATTTGCTTCATTTGGTGCTCATCCTAGCTTTGAAGTAGCACTAGAGCGTAGTTTAACAGAGTTGTTACAAGGGCGTAGCTTTGAAGGTTTAAACGATGTTCCCAAACCAACCTTTAATAGTATGGCAGTATCAGAGCCAGAAAACTTTGTAGAACATTTTATCGATTCAACAGGTATTATTTCTTGGCGATTCTTTAGTGCTAAGCATGACTACCCGTTTTGTGAATGGGATTTTTCAGGCACTAATGAACAAGAGTGCGAAAGCTTATTTGCTATTTTGAACGATCTCGGTAAAGAGGCGTATATCGCGGTGTTTAATCAACTAGGGGCAACAGCTTGTCGTATTTTAGTGCCAAATTATTCAGAAGTGTATCCAGTTGAAGATCTTATTTGGGATAACACTAACAAAGCATTAGAATATCGTGCCGATATTTTGAACCTTCATAGTTTAAGTGATGAAGCATTAGCAAGTTTATTTGAACGATTAGAAGATAGCCAGCAAGATAATTACATTGATATTCGTACCTTAATTGGCATTGAATTTGATGAAAATACGGTGTGGGGACAATTAACGATTTTAGAATTAAAAATTCTTATTTGTTTAGCACTTGGCGCACTTGAAGATGCATTGGATTTAGTAGGGGAATTTTTACAATACAATGACAATACGGTTGAACGAGGTTTGTTTTACCAGGCAATTAACGCCGTGCTTGAAATTATGCTAGATGATGATTTGGCACTAGATGATTTTATTCACAGTTTAAGCCGTATGTTTGGTGAAGAAAACATGAAGAATGTTGTTGGCTCAGTATCGGGCGACATTCGATTCTATGGCTTAACTAAAACTAGTATGAAACTTGAGGGATTAGATAAACACTTGCGATTAATTGATAGTTATAAAAAACTGCATCAAGCACGACGTTTAACTATGTAGTGTTCTTCAATGTGTTTAAATAGTGTTACTCAAAAGCCATTATGTTTATATCAACAAAGCTAATCTGCTTATTAAACTTTATTGCTGTTATTTAATGTCTGTTGAATCTAAGATAAATAGTGTTAAACTCATCCGACCAGATTAACATTAACAGGAAGAGTAAACATGGCAAAAGAAAAACCAACTAAAGTAATGGCGCTTTATAAAAGAGTAACGCGACTCCCATTTGGTCATAAAATATTCTCTATTATGGTGGCGCGAATAGCGCCTTATTTTAGTACTATTAAGCCACTTATTACTGAATTAAGACCTAATTATTGTGAATGTTTTATTAAAAAAACTAAAAAAGTTCATAATCATATAAAAACGGTGCATGTTATTGCTATTTGCAATGGTTTAGAGATGGCAATGGGGACAATGACTGAAGCGTCTATACCAAAGCATCTGCGTTGGATACCTAAAGGAATGTCACTCGATTATACAGCCAAGGCTGGGTCTGATATACGTTGTGTAGCAAAAGTAACTTCAGAGAAGTGGCAAGTTGGTGATCTTTTTGTTGAAGTAACTGCCTATGATATTAATGATGTTGTGGTGGTAAAAGGGCATATTAAACTTTGGATTTCTGAAAAATAGACAGTTTAAAATTTTATATACTTAAGATGCATTTTTGGTGCATTTAATGACAAGTGCGCATCAATTTGATGCAATGATATTCACCATAATCAAAAATTCACAAAAATCAATTTAATACTTTGATATTAAAAAGGAAATTAATTCAAATAACCGTGCACTTTTTGGTGCAATTTTTGCAGATATAGTAATAATATCTGCTTCAACTTAGCCGTCTTCTGTATAACGAGTAGTATAGACGGCTGTTGATGTTCATTAAGGAAGTAAAATGGACTCTATACTTGTTATTATTACTATTTCATTAGCGCTAGCTAGCGTACTAAATATAGTATTAACTAAATTTTCTATTTCTCATATTATTGGTTATATCATTACGGGTACTATTGTTAGTACGTTGTTTGATTTTAATGGTAGTCATGATCTTCATTCATTAGATTTAATCGGTGAGTTTGGAATAGTTTTTCTTATGTTTACGATAGGTTTGGAAATGTCCTATTCTAAACTTGATAAAATGAAACATTTGATATTTATCAATGGCTTTTTACAAGTTGCTTTTAGCTCACTTTTAATTTTTTCTGTCGCTTTTTATGTCTTTTCACTTGACGCTATTTCATCGTTAATTATTTCACTTTCATTTAGTTTATCTTCAACAGCCATTGTTTTACCGTATTTGAAAAAATCAAAAGATATAGTAACGCCTTATGGTGAAAAATCGGTTGCTGTTTTAGTCTTTCAAGATTTAGCCGTTATTCCTATTTTATTATTAATGAGCTTCTTATCGAATAATGAAATGTCGATGGTAGATATTCTATTAAAAACATTTCTGTATGCCACGGCTATTATTGTTTTTATGTTTACCTTGGGTAAAAAAATTATTGGTTGGTTGCTGCATTTCTCTTCTACTGCAAAAATGGAAGAGTTGTTTTTAAGCTCTGTTTTCACCATAGTGATAGGTGCCTCATTATTCGCCCATGAACTGGGTTTTACCTATTCGTTAGGTGCATTTATTGCGGGGATGATTATTGCTGAAACTAACTTTCATATTAAAGTTGAGTCAGATATTGCCTCCTATAAAGACCTCTTGTTAGGCGCATTTTTCTTTTCTATTGGTACTAAAATTGATATTTTTTATTTTGCTAGTAATTTATATTTAGTGCTGGGTATTCTTTTGCTCGTGATGACAATTAAAGCAATTATTATCTATTTTATTATTAGAAAAAATGCTAACAAAAGTGATGCAATAAAATCGGCACTTGCGCTTTGTCAAATAGGTGAGTTTTCGTTTGCTATTTTTGCTTTGGCGATAAATCAAAATATTTTGCAAAGTGAACTGGGTAATTTTTTAATATTAATTACAGTATTATCTATGTTGCTAACGCCATTTATGATTAACAACATTTATAAAATTGCCTCCCTGTTTGTTGTTGAATTTTTTGAAGCAGATAAAATATCGCCTGTTAACATTAGCAATCACACCATTGTTTGTGGTTTTGCAATTCTAGGGCGAATTGTTGCGAAAGAGCTAACTAAAAAAGAAATTGATTTTTTGATTATATCTGACAATTTACAACACGTTTTGTTAGCAAGAAAAAGGGGCTATAAAGCGTATTTTGGTCATTTAGATAAAATACCCGTGTTGGAATCTCTGAAAGTAGAACAATCGAATAGTATTATTATTACTGTTAATACCCTAAAAAATAAGCAAATAATTTGTGAGGCAGTTTTAGATTATTACCCACAAGCCAATTTGATTGTTAAAGTTAATACCCTTGAAGAAAAAAATGCTTTGTCTGTACTTAACATTAAAGCTTTTGTTCATGCACATCATGAAACTGCTATGTTACTTGTAAAACGAAGCTTGAGTTAGATTAAATTAGTGTAAGTTAGCTTGATTTGAATTCAGTGAAATTACCTTTGATGTTTATCGTTAGCTAACTTAAGGTGATTATTAATATAAAAGACCAAGGCAGAAAAAACCACATGAAAAGATAGTTTTACTACTGAGATCAATATTCAGTAAAAAATAATAATATACAATGCAAGTGGCGTTTCTTAAGTTTATATTTGTTACTTAATTTTATGATTTAAATCAAGTTTTTATGTCATGTTTTTGCTAAACCGCGACGTTATGTCACAGGTGTAAAGGAGCACAACATTATATAATTTAGCCACTTTTTTAACCGTGGTTCAAATTATTATGAATAATGAAAAAAAATCTCAAGTTAAGCATTTAATATCACCTATAGCACTGATGATTAGTGCCATATTATCCCCGTTTGTTTTTGCTGATGATGATAATTCATTAGAAGTGATTGAAGTGCATGGACAGGAACAAAATTCACATTTGGAGTTAGGCTCATCAGAGTCTTTATTAAGTCAAGCGGGTGTCGATTTCTCCGCTGCTGGCGGTGTTTCTAATTTACCTATTTTAAATGGTATGATGGGTGAACGAATTAAAGTATTAGTTGATGGTGCTGACGTTACAGCAGCATGTGCTAATCATATGAACCCACCACTTTCTTATATTTCATCAAATCAAATATCTTCTTATAGTGTTGTTGCAGGTATTTCGCCAGTAAGTGCTGGTGGAGATAATATTGCAGGTGTCATCAGCGTCAATTCTATTTCACCTAAATATAGTGAAGGCAGTGACTTTGCATGGCATTCTGGTTATCTTTCTGCGCGATATCGTAGTATTGACGATGGACGTTCTGTTGGTGTTGGTACTCGTTTAGCCAGTGACACATTTAGTCTTAATTATCAGGGGGCTTTTACCGATGCTGATAGCTATGAAGACGGAAACGGTGATTTAGTAATTGATACCTTATATCGTGCTCAAAATCATAGTTTAGCCGCGGCAGTGCGCGATCAAAAGCAACAGCTTGTAGTGAAGTTAACACATCAAAAAATTCCGTATCAAGGCTTTGCAAATCAATACATGGATATGGTTGATAACACCAGTTATGGTGTGGTTGCTCAATATAAGCGAGAGCTAGAAAATAGTGAATTTGAGGGGCAACTTAATTGGCATAGTGTAAAACATGAAATGGGTTTTTTCACACCTGAAAAAATGGGCATGATGCCTATGGAAACTGATGCTGAAGATGTGAGCTATCAATTAAAATGGCGTTTAAATTTAGCAAACAACAGTACACTATTACTTGGCCAAGAGTATTTTGACTATAGCCTTGATGATTGGTGGCCAGGCATTGAAGGTTCAATGATGATGGGCCCTAACGATTACATTAATATCAATAATGGTAAACGACAACGTTTAGCCGCATTTGCTGAATATGAAAATCAGCTAGACACAAAATGGTGGTTGAATGCTGGTGTACGTGTTGAAAATGTACATACCCAGGTTGATAATGTGCAATCATACAATAACGGCATGAGTATGGGAGGAATGGGGGGAATGTCAATGGCCCCCAATGATGCTGATGCAGCTGAAAAATTTAATGCTCTTGATAAAGAAAGTGATGATACTTTAGTTGATGCTAGTGTGTTGTTAAGCTACCAAATTACGAATAATGATGAATTGCAATTTGGTATTGCCCGTAAAAATCGTGCGCCAAGTTTATACGAGCGATATAGCTGGGGTGTTGGTAGCATGGCCACCAGAATGATTGGTTGGTATGGTGATGGTAATGGCTATATTGGTGATCCTGAACTGGATCCTGAAACAGCGCATACCTTTAGTGCTACTTATACTAAATCTGCAAAAAATGATGATTGGCGTGTTAGTGCTAATGCTTGGTATACCGATGTAAGTGATTATATTGATGCTGATGTTGTTAGAAACTTGAATACGACGGATGTTGAAAGTTCAGATAGAAATGCATTACAGCTAACTAATGTTGATGCTAAGTTATATGGTGTAAAAATTGATTTGTTGGCAAGTATTTACGAGTCTAAACAACTGGGTGATTTCCAGTTAAAAGCTAATGTAACTAATACGCGTGGAACACGTGATGATACCAACCAGTCTTTATATCAGATAAAACCATTGCAAACTCAGTTAGGACTTCATCAGAAAATAGGCAAATTTGAAAACGCCTTAACGTGGGAATGGGTCGACAATAAAACACGTGTTGATCATAACCGTTTTGAAAACCAAACGGATAGTTACCACTTAGTTAACTTAAGTACAAAAGCATCATGGGATGCGTTAACAGTAAGTTTAGAAGTGACAAACTTACTTGATGAATACTATCAATTACCGCTAGGTGGAGTGAGTGTTGCTCGATATAGACAAGATAATGCTAATGGGTTTGAGCAAATAGCAGGCCAAGGGCGATCTGTTAATGTTGCACTAAGCTACGCTTTTTAAATAAAATTCTGTGTTAAATTTAAAAACCTCGTAATAGTTTTTTATTACGAGGTTTTAAACAATCTAAAACTTTATAAGTGTATTGGTTAGGGCTAGGTTTAGCCACTTTTATTAGTTATTATAAGGCGACTTTTGATATTTAATAAAACAACTCATGACAAAAAAATTATTCGTTTGGGATCTTCCCGTTAGATTGTTTCATTGGTTTCTGCTTATTTCACTTTTATCTGCATGGTATACATCAGACGGTGAAAGAGACTTAATAGATTATCATTTAAAAATTGGTTATTTTACATTAGGGTTAATAATTTTTCGTATTATGTGGGGGATATTTGGTACACAATACGCTAAGTTTTCACAATTCTTTCCAACGAAAGCAAAACTGCTAAGCTATCTAAATAAATCAAAACAGAACCAAGTAGACACTACAGTGGGACATAATCCACTGGGTGGGTTAATGATAATTTTGATGCTGTTATTAATACTATCACAAGCAATCAGTGGATTATTTATGAATGATGATGTATTTACCACAGGCCCTTATTATGAGAGTGTTAATAGTTCAATTCAAAAGTTTATGTCGTTAATTCATCATAACGTTTTTGACATAATACTATTCGTATCAGTAGTACATATTGGTGCTATCTTCTATTATTTATTTGCTAAGAAGATCAATTTAATTGTGCCAATGTTTACTGGCTATAAATCAACTGATAATAATGAAGCTAGCAGTATTAAATCATCTAAATTATTGTTAGCATTGGTCATTATTTTGTTGATAGTTGTGTTTTTATATTGGCTGTTGGTATTGAATATACCAATAGAGGAAGAATTTTATTATTAAGTGTAAGAAAAAGTATGAAGGTCTATATCCAATCAATTTGAAAGTATAAAATTCAAGTTGACTGGATATAAATAGGTAGTGTCAGGGTCTATGCCTTATTTATCTTCTTTAAAATCATCATGGCAACCGCCACATGTTTTACCAACACCGCCAATAGCTGCTCTCATGGCTTTTTCATCACCAGAAGCCGCTATTTTTATCAATTTGTCTGAAGCTAGGGATAAATTTTTGATTCTTTTTTCAAATGCTTCACGTTCATTCCAAACTTTAGCTAATGCTTCGGTTTTAACTTTGTAAGCGCTTGTATCTGTTGCTGTATAATCGTCAATCATAAATGATAATTGATTAATGCGAGTTGCATTTTTTTCAACCACTTTAGCATCAAAGGGTATTTTACCTTTTGCCATGGCGCCCAAGGTACCCATATTTGCACCAAGCAGTTTAAAAACAGCTTGGCGTAATTCAGTTGCTTTTATCGCATGTTTTTCTGATGTTGCTGGGTTAGCTGCAGCGACATTAGTTGCTAAAATAAATGTACAAGCCATCATAATTTTTGTTGAATATAATTTCATTATTTTCCTTTTTTCCTTTAATCGTTAACGACTAAACTTTACCATTAAAATCTTTATGAGTTAACCACTAATACAAAGAGTGTTTAAAATTGTGTTATTTATCGTCATATAAACTAATTTGTATTCGCTGTGTTTTAGGACGTTGTTATTTGCTTTAATTACGAACGATTTCTTTTAATTCTTGTTTATAATAATTACCGTTATCAACGTAATGTATTGCGCCTTGTGCCAGCATAGTCTGTGCTTTTTCATCAAGTTGTTTAACGACTTTAGCGGGAGATCCCAAGACCAAACTCCCATCAGGAACATTCATGTTCTCAGTTACCAATGCATTGGCACCAATTAAGCAGTTTTTGCCAATTATTGCGCCATTAAGCACAACAGCATTGATCCCTACTAAGCTTCCTTTACCTATAGTGCAACCATGTAGCATAGCTTTATGCCCAACAGTGACATTTTCAGCTATGGATATGGGAAAACCGTCATCAACGTGTAAAACGCTGCCATCTTGAATATTTGAGTTAGTTCCTATGCTAATTTTTGCCTTATCCGCTCTGATAACCACATTAAACCAGATACTTGCATTTTCACCTAATACCACATCACCAATGACACTGGCATTAGGTGCTACAAAACAGTTTTTTGGAATTATTGGGGAAAGTTTACCTAGCTGATAGATCATAAGTATGTACCTTTGCGTTATTTGTATTTATTGTGTTATTTATAAAGTTTCTTTAACCTAATGTTTTAATGGTAAAATTAATGAAAAAATACTACCTTTATTAATTTCACTGCTCACTGTAATGGTACCTTTGTGAGCTAATGCGATGTGTTTAACAATAGATAAACCTAAACCAGTACCGCCTAATTGCCTACTACGGGCTTTATCTACGCGATAAAAACGCTCGAATAATCGTGATAAATGTTCTTCAGGAATACCAGTACCTTGGTCAGCAACACTTATTTTTACGTTACTGTTTTGCTTTGTAACGGTTATTGTTATTTCACTGTCACCATTACTGTATTTAATCGCGTTGTTTAATAAATTAATAATTGCTTGCTCAATTAAAGCTGAATTATGCTTAAATATTATTTCTTCGCTATTGTGTAAAATTATTTTTATTTTCCGTTTTAATGCTTTCTCTTTACACAGAAAAATAGCGTTACTGATGGCTAAAGTAACTGATTCATCGACAAAATCAATTTCATCTATTTCTGTTTCTTTTTCTATTTTAGACAAGGTAAGTAAGTTTTCAATAATGCTTTCTAATCGAATCGAATGAGTATGAATAACATCAATAAAATAAGCTCTTTTTTCTTGTACTAGCTCAGGAAACTCTATCAATGTTTCAGACAAGCCTTGAATTGCCGTCAGTGGCGTTCTCAATTCATGGGATACATTGGCAACAAATTCTTTGCGTTGTAATTCAAATTCTTTTAGTTTGGTTATGTCATTAAAGACGATAAGAGTGCCACATTTATTTTTATGAATATCCAGTAAAGGTGCTGATTGAGCAAAGAGTACTTGCTCATAGTCGGCACCATGGTGAATAACTATTTCTTGTCCCGCGGGAGAATCTTGTTGAAGTGCGAAAATAATCAGATTACGTAACTCATCATTTTTAATAATATTATTTAAACTTTTACCTTCGATATTTTTTGCAGAAATTTTTAAAATCTTATAAGCTGCTTGATTAATACGAAGCACTTGTTTGCTATTATCAACAGCAATAACACCTTCTACCATGCTAGAGAATACAGCCTCTTGTTCATTACGTTGGTTCAGAATAATTTCAATACGTTGATTCAGTTGAATGGCTATTTCGTTGAATGCTTGACCTAATTGCTCTGTTTCAAGAGAGTCATTTGAATGTAACTGAACACGACTAGAAAAGTCTCCTTTTGCTAGTCGTTGTGCTTGTACTTTTATCATTTCTAGCGGCCTAACTAAAGATTTTGACATCCACCAGCTAACAAAAATAGTGATAAAACTTAGTAAAGCAAAACCGATTGCCACTTTATAGTAGATATTCCAAAGGGCATTTTGCAAGGTATCTAAAGGTGTTGATGTTCTAATAAAACCGATAATTTTTCCTTGCGCAATTAGCGGCATGGCAAAATTCATTCCATCAGTAGATATTGTGTTGCTATATCTTATTGATAAACCTTTACCATTAAGTATTGCTTGTTTTATTTCAGGCCTATTTTTATGGTTATCCATTATTTGAGGATTATTTTTATTATCCCCAAGTACTTTACCTGACGGTAGCACTATCGTAAGTCGAGTGAGTGATTCGTTTCCTAAAATTAATGTTTTTTCTTGAATATCTTGATAATTTTTAGATTGAATAAGGCGTGAGAATTCTGGCGCTAATAATTTTGCTCTTATTTCTAAATCAATAGCGCGTTCTTGATAATAAAACGATTTAAAAGACCAAAGAGCAATCATTACAATGGCGAGTAATGAAATAAATGAAATAATTAAAAAAGAGGGGTACAACTTCCAAAAAAGAGTTTTGCGTTTTATTGTCATTTTATAGTCGTTAGCGTAGCCGTTAGCAATGGATGTTGTTAGTGATTTATTATTAAAAAAGTCACTTTTAACTATCAAGCCTGTGATAATACTATATTAATTGAATCAAAAATAGAAATGAGTTCGGTGAACAACATTTAGTTAGTATTTTTATTGTATATATGAAATTTTATATATACAATAAATTTTATATTTAGAGTTATTCAAGATGTATTGTTAAAATGGATATGAATAAACGTAGTGTACTTTTTATTTGTACTGGCAATTCAGCAAGATCGCAAATGGCTGAAGCTTTACTTAAACACAAAGCGGGCGATAGGTTTGATGTTTTTAGTGCGGGTACTCATCCAGAAACCATTGACTTACGTGCTATAGAGGCATTAAAACAATTTGGTGTAGAGACAGTCCATTTGGTTCCTAAAGGGGTTGATACTTTTACAGGAAAAACTTTTGATTTTGTTATTACATTATGTGATAGAGCCAGCAATGAATGCAGAGATTTTCCTAATGCAAATAAGCAGTTTTCGTGGGATTTTCCCGATCCTAAAACACGTTCAGGTTATATTCCCTTTACAACAACATTAAATGAGTTAAACACTCGCTTATCAATGTTTTTATTGATAGAAAGTGCGAGTGATGTAACCCCTTTAGATTCAAATGTTAATAAAAATGTTATAACGGAAAAACAACAGCAACCTGTTCTCCTTGATCCTGTCGATTTTTATAAAAACTTTACTGATGAGATCAGAATAAAAGTGTTAATGCTCTCGCATTATCACGGGGAGCTTTGTGTTTGTGAGCTAATGGAAGCCTTAGCAGAAGATAGCCAACCTAAAGTATCACGTAATTTAGCCTTATTAAGAAAGTCTGACATTATTACTGCCAGAAAACATGGGCAATGGGTTTTTTATCGTATAAACCCTCAATTACCGCTTTGGGCAAAATCAATCATAGCAACAACAACTGAAAATAATACGGCCATGATCAGCGAACCACTTCAGCGGCTAGCTAAAATGAAGAATCGACCTAATAAAGACAGTTTTTGTAAATAAATTCATGTCAAAATATAAAGGAAATTTTAATGGGTATTTTTGAACGTTATCTCTCTGTTTGGGTTGGTATCAGTATTGTATTAGGCGTGGTACTTGGGTTGTGGCAACCTGATGCTTTTCAAGGTATTGCTAAGTTTGAAATTGCGCATGTTAATATTGCTGTTGCTGTATTTATTTGGGTAATGATATATCCCATGATGGTACAAATTGATTTTTCAGCAATCAAAAATGTTGGTAAAAATCCTAAGGGTTTAGTGCTTACTATTGTAATTAATTGGTTGATTAAACCTTTTACAATGGCTGCTTTAGGTTGGTTATTTTTTAATATTCTATTCGCTGATTTAGTCGACCCCGCATCGGCACAAGAATATATTGCTGGCATGATTTTACTTGGTGTTGCCCCTTGTACCGCAATGGTGTTTGTATGGTCACAATTAACAAAAGGTGATCCTAACTACACGTTAGTACAAGTGTCTGTGAATGATGTGATTATGATATTTGCCTTTGCTCCTATTTCCGCACTATTGTTAGGCGTAAGTGATATTCAAGTGCCTTGGGAAACGTTATTTATTTCCGTAGTGCTTTATGTACTGTTACCTTTGGTTGCAGGGGTGTTCACTCGAAAGATTTTGAATAATAGTGAGAAATCTTTAACCCATTTTTTATCAGCAATGAAACCTTGGTCAGTTATTGGTTTACTTGCTACAGTTGTTTTACTTTTTGGGTTTCAAGCTAATACTATTATAAATGAACCTGAAACCATTGGTTTAATTGCCATTCCTCTGATGATTCAAACTTACGGTATTTTCATTATTGCTTATATTGCAGCTAAATGGATGAAGCTTCCACATAATATTGCGGCTCCAGCCTGTTTAATTGGCACATCTAATTTTTTTGAATTAGCGGTTGCGGTAGCAATTTCATTGTTTGGCTTGCACTCAGGTGCTGCGTTGGCAACTGTTGTTGGTGTATTAGTTGAGGTGCCAGTGATGTTGTCTTTGGTTTATATTATCAATCGTACACAACATTGGTTTGGAGCAGCGCATGTTTGAGTGGTTTACTGATTTTGCTACTTGGTTGGTGGTTGATGTTTTTGGCTTATCAAAGGCGACAAAATTAGGGGATGCACTTCATTTTTTCATTGAAGATACCACCAAAATATTCTTTTTATTACTCATTATGATTTATGTGATTGCACTCTTGCGTGCATCAATGAATGTTGAACGTGTTCGTGATTATTTAGCAGGAAAAAATAAAGGTATTGGGTATTTACTGGGGGCTGGTTTTGGTGCCATTACGCCTTTTTGCTCGTGTTCGAGTATTCCTGTGTTTCTTGGCTTTACTTCAGCTGGTATTCCCGTTGGTATTACTATGTCGTTTCTCATTACATCGCCACTTATTAATGAGGTTGCGGTATTATTATTAGTGAGTTTATTAGGGTGGAAGTTCACCGTACTGTATTTAGTGGTTGGCATGTTAGTTGGTATTTTAGGTGGTTTCTTTCTTGATGCGATTAAAGCTGAGCGTTGGCTACAATCTTTTGCGGCTAAAGCGTTAGAAAAAGGGCAACAAACGGCAATATCGACACAAAATTCGCAGGTTAGTCGCTTATCCTTTAAGGAACGGCATCGTTTTGCTAAAGAAGAAATGCTGGAAATCTTTGGTCGAGTATGGAAGTGGGTCATTATCGGCGTTGGTTTAGGTGCGGCGCTGCATGGTTTTGTACCAGAGGGCTGGATTAAAGAGCACTTAGGAAACGGTCAATGGTGGTCAGTACCTTCTGCAGTTTTATTGGGTATTCCATTGTACTCAAATGCTACGGGTGTAATTCCCGTTATGGAAAGCCTAATTAAACAAGGGCTACCTATTGGAACAACACTTGCTTTTTGTATGAGTACCGTGGCTGCCAGCTTCCCAGAGTTTATTTTACTAAAACAAGTTATGCAATGGCGTTTGTTGGCCATATTATTTTCGGTGCTGCTTGTTGCATTTACACTCATTGGGTGGGTTTTTAATTTATTAACCCCCTTTATTTAAGGAAATTATCATGAAAGAAATTAAAGTATTAGGTACTGGTTGCGCAAAATGTACAAAAACAGTTGAACTTATTGTGAAAATTGCTAAGGAATTGAATATTGACGTTAACGTGATTAAAGAAACTAACCCAGAAGTTATTATGGGATATGGGGTTATGAGTACGCCTGCGGTTATTATTGATGAGGTTAATGTTCATAGTGGTTCTATTCCATACCGAGAAGCGGTTGAATCTTGGTTAAAATAGTTATGGTCATAATTAGTACCACCTGAAATAAATAGAATACTCAAACCACGAAATATATCGACATAAATGTAGGAAAAATAATGACTATTAAAATTGGTATTAACGGCTTTGGCCGTATGGGACGTTTGTCAATGCGGGCAGCATTTGACTGGAATGATATTGAAATTGTTCATATTAATGATCCCGCTGGAAATGCTGAAACACTTGCACATTTAATGAACTTTGATTCAGTGCATGGACGTTGGCAGCATGAAGCTAAAGCGACAGCCGACGGTAGTGCAATGATCATTAACGGGAGAACAATTCCTTGTACACAAAATAAAGCAACACAAGACAGTGATTGGTCAACTTGTGATGTGGTGATTGAAGCTTCGGGAAAATTAAAAACCAAAGCGTTATTACAAGCCTATTTAGATCAGGGTGTGAAGAGAGTCGTTGTTACTGCACCCGTGAAAGAAGAAGGAATTTTGAACATTGTTATGGGTGTGAATGATGATTTATATGACAAAAATAGTCATCCCATTGTAACTGCTGCGTCATGTACTACTAACTGTTTAGCTCCGGTAGTAAAAGTGATTCATGAGAATATAGGTATTAAGCATGGTTCTATAACGACGATTCATGATATTACCAATACACAAACTATTATTGATGCGCCACATAAAGATTTACGTCGCGCACGCTCATGTGGTACTAGTTTAATTCCGACCACAACAGGATCAGCCACTGCTATTACACATATATTTCCTGAACTAAAAGGTAAATTAAATGGTCATGCGATACGTGTGCCGTTAACGAATGCGTCTATTACTGATTGTGTATTTGAAGTAGAAAAAGCGACCAGTGTTGAAGAAGTGAACCAATTACTTAAAGCTGCAGCTGATAATGAACTTAACGGTATTATGGGGTATGAAGAGCGTCCATTAGTATCAGTAGATTACAAAACTGACCCACGTTCAGCCATTGTTGATGCACCTTCAACCATGGTAGTGAATGATACGCAAGTGAAGTTATATATTTGGTACGATAATGAGTGGGGATATGCTAACAGAACGGCTGAACTTGCTCGTAAAGTGGGTTTAGCTGATTTGTGGTAAAAAGCATAATCATAGAATAAGGAATAGTACACATGGGGCTTTTATCGTTTAATGGGGTGCCATCATTAAAGTCCTTGTCTCTACAAGTTAAACAATATTTAGTGATTACAGGTAACTATTGGGCGTTTACCTTAACTGATGGTGCATTACGTATGTTAGTCGTATTGTATTTTCATCAGTTAGGTTACAGCCCATTAAATATTGCCATGTTATTTCTATTTTATGAAGTGTTCGGAGTAATCACCAACTTAGTTGGGGGGTGGCTTGGGGCACGATTAGGTTTAAATAAAACCATGAATATTGGTTTAGCGCTACAAATTGTGGCTTTAGCAATGTTGGCGGTGCCTGCTGATATGCTTACTGTTGCCTATGTTATGGTTGCACAAGCATTGTCTGGAATAGCTAAAGACCTAAATAAAATGAGTGCTAAAAGTGCAATAAAATTATTAGTACCTGATAATGCTCAAAGCAAACTTTATCAATGGGTTGCTATTTTAACTGGTTCCAAAAATACCCTAAAGGGAGTTGGCTTCTTTCTAGGTGGCGTACTATTAACATTATTCACGTTTAAAGGCGCGGTTATTTTAATGGCCATGTTACTAGTATGCGTGTGGATCTTTAGCTTAGTTTCTCTGAAAAAAGAGTTAGGAAAAGCAAAAAATAAACCTAAATTTAAAGAAATCTTTTCAAAAAGCGCGGCAATTAATAGGCTCTCTGCTGCTCGCATGTTTTTATTTGGTGCTAGAGATGTGTGGTTTGTTGTTGCTTTACCTGTTTATCTTGCGGTTACGTTTAATTGGAATCATTGGTGGGTTAGTGGTTTCATGGCTTTGTGGGTTATTGGTTACGGTATGGTTCAATCTTTTGCACCTTATATTACGGGTAAAAAACAAGGCAAAGTACCTACAGGAAAGTCAGCTTGCCTTTGGGCTGGTATATTAAGTATTTTGCCAGTATTCATTGCCTTATCAATCTATTTTGATTTTCACATTCAGTTGTCAATTATTTTTGGCTTATTAGTGTTTGGGGTAATATTTGCTATTAATTCATCACTACACAGTTATCTTATTGTCAGTTATGCTAGTAAAGATGGTGTGTCATTGGATGTTGGTTTTTATTATATGGCGAACGCAATGGGCAGATTAATTGGTACTGTGCTGTCTGGTTGGATTTATCAACAATATGGGCTAACAGCATGTTTATGGATTTCTACACTCTTTATCGGTATTGCGGCAGTTATTTCCTTTAAATTGCCAAATGAAGTTAGCTAAAAACTAACCGATTCACAATATAATTGAGTAGTTATTCATTAGTTTGTTGCAATAGTATTCGGTTATGATTTTCTTGACCATGTGAAAATGTAGTTGCCTTATGCTATTTTGAGTATTTTATTGAACATTTGATTATAGTGGGGGGATTTCTTGAAGGCGATACTATCAACCATATTAGTTATTTTTATTGCAGGATTTATTGCAGTTAAATTCTTTTTTTCCAGCATTTTTGCATTATTTGGCTACACAGCATTACCTATTGATCAGTTAGCCAAATTAACACATTCTCAAAAAGTTATTCAAAAAATGCAAAAACGGCATAAGAACAAAAGTGCTAATGTATCTAAACGTTTTATAAAGCGCTCAGGTAAGAAAGTAGCAATTACTGCTGCATCTGCTGCCACTATTGGTACCGTTGCGGTTATTGGCACCTTAACTTACTTAGAAGTTAGTCAGTATTGCGATGAACAGCGAGTATTAAGCGAAGACGCTAACATTTTGTTTGACACCAACACAGCGTTTGATATGAAAGCCTGCCTTGAACAAGGCAAACAAGATTCAGCACACTTTGCTAACGAAGCATGGCAAGGTGTGAAAAATAGTAGTAGTGAAGTATTGGATGACGTATTAAATAGTATTGAGAAATCAAGTGATGAATTACTAGACCCAAGTCGAAAGGCTACCGCCGAACTCTTTGAATCAATAGATAAATGGTATCAAAAAGTGTTTGAATAAAGCGTTAAAAAATAACCTAAAGCATTATTCACAATGCGTTAAACAATGTTGTTAACATACTGAGTAAAACGTTGATAATCAATATTACCTCCCGTTAGAATAACGGCGGCTTTTTTTCCTTTCATTTGATCTTTTTCCTGATTAAGTGCAGCTAAAGTAATGGCTCCAGCGCCTTCAGCTAAGTTATGCGTTGCCTGATAATATTGCAGCATGGCTTTTGCAATATCATTGTCATTAACCTGCACTATATGATGACAACCTTTTTGTATTATATCGAACGCTTCTTGCATTGGTGAACGGGTTTTTACCCCGTCGGCAATAGTGTTTGCCTGTTCAGTATTAATCATTTTCCCAGCAGCTAATGACAAGGCAAAAGTAGGGGCGCCTTTTGCTACAACACCGACTATTTTAGTATTTAGGCCGAGTAAGTCTCTTACTTGAATGAGCCCTGCAATTCCTGAACCCATACCAATGGGAACATAAACAGTATCTAAATTTTTTACATGGTTAAATAGTTCTAATGCATAGGTGGCTACACCAAGCACCAATTTTTGCTCGAATGGAGCAACAGCACGATAACCTAATTCATGTTGCAGTATTAAGCTGTGCTGGCGAGCGGCTTCAAAATCATGACCATGAATAACGAGGTTTGCACCGTGAGATTGTATTGCACGATTTTGATCTTCATTGTTACCTTCGGGTACAACAATTGTCACGGGTAAATTTGCTCGTTTTCCTGCAAAAGCCAAGCTTTGGCCATGGTTACCTATGGTTGCAGATATTAGCCCTTTAGGTGGAGTGTTTGATTTCATCAACGCATCAACTAATACAATGCCACCACGTACTTTAAAGGCTGTGGTTGGGGTGTGATTTTCATGTTTAACCCAAACCTCGCAGCCACAAGTTTGGGCCAATTGCGGCCAATTGTACTGTGGTGTTGCAGAAAAAACACGATGAACGAGTTGGCTGGCTTGTGTTAATTCTTCTAATGAAAACATAATATTAATACCTTAATAAACAAAAACAGTCGCAAAACATTTACTGATAAACGTTTACTGAACATTATTGAACAATATAACGTATTGTTAACTATGGTTATACTATATTGTTTTAGTTAGTTTTTAATGCTTAATTGCCAATTAAGCCATTGATGTGCGCTACAACACTGCGGCCTAATGCGCCTAAATTGTAACCACCTTCAAGTACAGATACTATTCGCCCTTCTGCATGTTCTAACGAAATTGTGCGTAGCTCATCAGTAACCCAACGATAATCGCCTTCAGTTAAGCTAACATGTGACATGTCATCTTCAATATGTGCATCAAATCCCGCTGAGATAAAGATCATCTGAGGTTTGAACTTACGTAAAGCTGGAAACCAATGCTCAGAAATTTCTTTACGAAAATCTTCACCTTTTGTTGTGGCGGCAAGTGGTGTGTTTATGACTGGTGCTGTATTACTTTCTCGAATATCAAAAGGATAAAAAGGATATTGGTAACTAGAACAAAATAAATAAGCACCATCGCTTGTATTATCAACAGTTGGAAAATAATTTCTTACAATGTCTTCAGTGCCATTGCCGTGATGGACATCAAAATCAACAATGGCAACACGGTCAAGTTTATATTTTTTTCTTGCGTATGCTGCGGCAATAGCCACATTATTAAAAAAACAAAACCCCATGCCTTTGTCATGTTCAGCATGATGCCCAGGAGGACGTGTTGCGCAGAAAGCACGCGATATAGTTTTGTCCATCACTAAGTCAACTGCATCAACGGCTGCACCAGCAGATAGCAAAATAGACGTTAATGTTTTTGAATTCATGACGGAATCTTCGCCAACAGTAAAGTATTCGTCATCAGCTTGTGGTGCATTGTCAAAAACAAAGTTTATATGTTCTTGTGTATGAGCTAATGAAAGTAAAGACTTATCTATAGGCTTAGAGTCAAATTGTCGAATAACATAATCTAAACCACTTCGGATAAGTTGATCTGATATTGCCGTTAAACGTTTGCCATTTTCAGGATGGTGCTCACCCATATCATGTTCGCCACACCGATAGTGGCCAATAATTCCAACAGTCATATATTTCTCTTTTATAGTGTATCGTCGCTCATTCTGCTTTGTAATTAGATTTCGTTACTACGCTCATTACTCTCGTTTAATGAAAGCTTTAAACTGACCTCATCAAAATCTTCACTTGGCTGACGAACAAACCCAGCTCTTTCAAAGACTTTTAGCATCGAGGCATTGTCTCTACGTACACAAGCAACTAGGCTGTCGAGCTTTCTTATTTTAGCAATTGCGATCATTTCACCTAATAGTGTACTTGCCATACCACGACCACGTAAACTTTCTTTTATTACAAAAGCCACTTCGCCAGAGTTAATACTTTCAATATAGTAATATCGGGCAACGGCTTGAATTGCTTCACCTAAATAATCTTTACGGGTAAAGCATAGTGCTAAATCGACGTGTTGATTAACGCTAACTAAGTTGCATGATTTTTCACGGGTCATTTGTGTTATATGGTGATTATATCGCATAATTAATGTTTCTTTATTATGCGAGTAAAAAAACTCTTGTAGCTTACGTTCATCGGCGGGCGATAATGGACGTAAGGTATAGTCAATATTAGCAAACGTGAATTTTTTCAGCTCTACATCACCTAATTCGGGTACTGAACTGGGTGAACTTTCTTGATACTCGGGCACCCAATAATGTTTACGTACATCAGCAAGTAATTGATCTCTAAATTTAGGGTGAGCAATGCGTATAAGTTCTAAAGCACGTTCCCTAATACTTTTGCCTTGTAATGATGCTATACCAAATTCAGTTACTACATAAGATACATGACCTCGTGACGTTACCACGCCGCCCCCTTCAGTAATATGAGCGACAATACGAGATATTTTTCCATCTCTGGTGGTTGAAGGCAGTGCTATAATGGGTTTTCCACCTTTACTTAGCGAAGAGCCGCGAACAAAATCTACTTGCCCGCCAATACCACTATAAAATTGGTATCCAATAGAGTCAGAAACAACTTGGCCTGTTAAATCGACCTCAATAGCACTATTAATGGAAACCATATTGTCATTTCGCGCAATATTAACAGGTGAGTTAACATGTTCAGAGGGGTAGAACTCAATATGAGGGTTACCATCAACAAAGTCATATACTTTCTGGCTACCCACACAATAGGTAACGACTGCTTTACCTTTATGAAAGGTTTTTTTGCGGTTGTTAATAGCGCCTTTTAACATTAAATCAATAATCCCATCTGAGATCATTTCACTGTGAATACCTAAATCTTTATGGTTCGCTAAATAACGTAAAACTGCTTCTGGAATTTTTCCTATACCAATTTGTAATGTTGCGCCATTCTCAATTAACATCGCCGCATATTGGCCAATTTGCTCTGTACGACGGTCGAACTCTGGTGGAATAATTTGGGGTAGATCTTGTGCAACATTGATCCAAGCATGAATTTGGTTTAAATGCACAAAACTATGGCCATTAGTACGTGGCATTTTAGGATTAATTTGAGCAATTACATATTTTGCTGCTTTTACTGCTGACGAAACAATATCGACACTGACGCCTAAAGAACAATATCCGTATTCATCTGGAGGACTAACCATAATTAGCGCTGCATCAAGGGGTAAACTATTTTCATTAAATAAACGAGGAATATCTGAAATAAAGCATGGGGTATAATCGCCACGCCCTTCGGCAATGGCTTCTCTAATGTTCTTTCCACCAATGAATAAACTATTCACTTTGAACAGGTCTTTATGCTCAGCTTTTGCCCACACATTTTCTGATAAGGTTAAAATGTGTACGGTTTCAATATCGTGTAATTGCTTTGAGTTGGCAATTAAATCATCAATTAAGGCGTTGGGTACCGCCGCTCCTGAGCCAATAAAGATACGATTGCCTGACTTTAGAAAATCTTCCCAATTGATGTTATTATGTTCTTCATAGTTTGTTAACATGAAAATTCCTATTTGAGTACCAATTGTCATAATATATAGTGCAATATTGTTGAACTAGTTATACAAAGACAATCTTATTAAAACACGTAAAATAACGGTAAGCTATTAGCTATAAGTATGATTGAGTACGATAGATTTTTATTGATCATCATCAACACAAAGTTTGTTAACATTACTTTTTAACAATGTGCTCAGATTATTATAGTCGTTTGATTTAATTCTCGCAGAGTGTGCAAGCAAACAATTCACTTGTTATTCATTTTATATCAAGGTTTTTTATCAGACTTGATTTTCATTTCTAGGAAGAATTCGTGCCAACCAACAAAATATTTATCATTGGTTTACCAAGAACTGCCACCACAAGTGTTTGTTTAGCAATGTTAAGCTTAGGGTTTAAAACAGCCCATAATGCCTATACAAAAAACGCTTTTACTGAAGCAGAAGTAATTGCTGATACGCCAGTTTTTTGTGATTATCAGTCTCTTGACCAACATTTCCCTAACAGTAAATTTATTTATTTGTCGCGTGCTAAAGAAGGGTGGTTGCCTTCAATTAAACAGTTGTTATATCGCATGATAACTAATTTACAACGCAGTGATGGTGGCTTTAACCCTCATTTAAAACGTTGTTATAATGAAATATTTTCACCACTAACACCTGAAAATATTGCTCAAGATGATTTTCTTTTTCAATGTTATCAGCGTCATCAACAAAGCGTTTATGCCTATTTTAAAGATAGATCGAATGACTTGTTAGCCATAGATGTCAGTGATGCTTCAAGCTACCAACAATTATTAAGTTTTTTAGGTATTTCAACCTTGGCAGGTAATGAAGGTGGTTTTGAAAAAATTAACATTGGTGGCAAAGTGAAAGCCTGGCAAGATATCAACAATGTTTTGAAAATTGAATCAACGAACAAAGGGCGTATTGATAAGGTTCTTTATTAATGTTCGCCTGACCTGTAAAATCTTTTTTATTTAACCAACACCCAAAGACTTTTATGTTTGAATTAAAATTTAACACCACGCAAGCATGGACCGATGCTGTAATGGCTGATTTTCCCCGTTTTTTGCAAGACCATGCCGCAGCAGAGAAAAAAGCGTCGGGCATGGCGATGGCAATGCTGTCTCACTATCCGGATAAAGCTAAATTAGTACGGGCAATGACGGATTTAGCCATAGAAGAGCTCATTCATTTTAAACAAGTATTAAAGTTACTTGTCGCGCGTGATATTACCTTAGGACAAGACAAGAAAGATCCATACATTAACCAAATCAGACAACTTTTTCGAAACGGCACTAGTTATTTTTTAATGGATAGGTTGTTAGTCGCAGCAGTAATTGAAGCCCGAGGTTATGAAAAGTTTTGGTTAGTGTCACAAGCACTGCCAGAAGGCAAAGATAAAGATCTCTATGTTGCCATTGCTAAATCTGAAGAAAAACACAAAAACTTGTTTGTTGAGTTAGCCTATGAATATTTTGACAAAGCAGAAGTGGATCAGCGCTTAGAAGAAATTTTAATCGCAGAAGCGGCAATATGCGAGAGCTTACCTATTCAAGCAGTGCTTCATTAATACAATTAAGTTTATCATTTACTATGAAAACACGTTTTGACAGCATTACACCAACGTTAGTCAGCCAACGAAAGTCGGTGCATGAACTGTGTCGACAATTTACACGTAGTCCTAGTAAGGGGAATTTAAAACGTTTAAAAGCTTTGTTTTGCTCTTGTGGAGAAGATGTTTTTATCGAATATGGTTTTCATATGGATTACGGAGACAGTATAAGAATTGGCGATAGAAGTTTCATCAATGCCAATTGCACCATAGTTGATGGAGCTAAAGCAGCACAAAGTGAAATTCATATTGGCAGTGACTGTTTGATTGGCCCTAATGTGCAATTACTTGCAGTGTCGCACGATATGAAACCTCACGATCGCTTGATGAAACATAACTATGTTGAAAATATTATTATTGGTGATAATGTCTGGTTAGGCGGCTCTGTTATTGTGCTTGCAGGTGTTACTATTGGAAACAATAGTGTAGTGGGCGCGGGTAGCGTTGTTACTAAATCTATAGCTGAAAATAGTTTTTATGCTGGTAATCCGGCAATTAAAATTCGTGATTTATCAGTTTAAAAATAAACTAACTATTAGTGTATTTTACTAACTTCTCGTTTAATTTATGCTAAAAAATGTTTTATGTTTTTTATCTGTTTGTATTTTAAGGATTAATTGTTGGCTTAGCATTTGCTAGCTTAATAGCTTATAAAATATAAGTATAAACAAGGAAATAAAATGTCAGTTATTTTAGAAGATAGACCAATTGAAAGTGTCCGCAGTGAAATTATTGATCAACTGGTGATGAATTACAGTCATGGTGAGTTATCTTACGAAGCATTTGAGCGCCGTTTAGATCAAGCGATGGAATTGCAATGTCATCAATCATTAGTTGAGCTAGCAAAAGATTTACCATTAACGGTAGATAAAGCGTTTGTAGAAAGCAAAAAACAAGATTTAGCACCTAACATTGTTTCAGGGGATACTGAAGATGTTGAATATATGATCAATGTTTTTAGTGGTAATACCCGCAGTGGCGCTTGGACAGTGCCAAAAGAAATTCGCTCTTTTAGCTTATTTAGTGGTTGTGACATCGATTTAACAGACGCAAAATTTACCCAAACTGAACTGCGCATTAAAGTGTTTTCCCTCTTTAGTGGCAGCAATATTTACATTCCTGAAAACGTTAATGTTGTCTCAAAAGCATTTTGTATTTTTGGCGGTATTGATTACCAAACCGCGACTCAAGTTAATCCTCATATTGTCACACCAACCATTACTATTGAAGGGATTTGTATATTTAGTGGAATTGATATTAAAGTAAAACGTACTATTAAAGAGAGGTTAGTAGAGATGGCAGATAGTTTGAAAAAATTATTTTCCTAACTACCTGCACGGTAATCTACTCTAATTTATTGTAACTCCCAAACTAGCCAAGTAGGGAGTTGATGCTTTTTCGCTAAGCTCAGGGCTTTGGTCTGGTGCGCTTGTGCTAGCTCTTTATTCTCTAACCCTGCATAGCTTAAGCTCATTTGTCGATGCCATAAAGGATTTTCAGCTGACGTTTTTTCAATGATTAACAGCAGTTCTTGTGCACGTTCCGGCTGCTTTTTAATATTAAAACCTTTTGCTAATTGTATGGTAACTTCGGTGTGTGATTCTGGAAAGCGTCTTGATATTTCTTTAAGAAAGTCGTCGATATCAGCAGATTGTTTTGACCAAAACATATACTTAGCAAGTTGATACGCCTGTAGCCATTCAATTTGAAAACCAGCCCACGAAGCTTTCTTTTTCTCAAACTCATCTAATACCTGATGATAATTTTCAAATTTCATCATCTCTTGGGGATCAAAATAAAAGTTTGGTGCTAAAAAGGTAAGGGCGTCATACAGAGCAGGCATGGCAGTGCTAAAATGGGTTTCTTCAGGGTAAGTTTTAAATTGCCAATTCCAATCTTTCTTTGCGTTGGTTTTTTCTTTTAGTGCATCAACGAGTGTTCTCACACCCATTCCTTCCTCATTAGCAACGGAAAGAAACAATGTCGGTGGTGTATTTTTCAATGTTGAAATGTACGTAGGTAATTTTTTTGCTAATGACTCATTATCAAACCAAGCACTTGGACTCATGGCGAGAAAAGCATTAAAGGTGGTATTTTCTTGCATCATGGCATAGGTCGTAAATAGCCCACCTAATGAGTAACCCGCCAATGCTTGCTGAGCAGTGGTGCGATAATTTTTCTTTATCAAAGGTACTAATTCTTGCTCTAAATATCGATTAAACAAAGAAGCACCACCGTATTCAGGGTTGTTTTCAAAGGCCCAAGTAGTGTGGTAAATATAGTCTTGTTGCCCTTGGTTAGCCACGCCAATAACTATCATTGGCGGAATTTTCCCCATTCGACTTAAATTAGTGACTAATGCTGAAGTATGTTGAAATTGAAAATCGCCATCGATCACATAAAGGGTCGGGTAATGACGATTATTGCTGTAATAACGCTCAGGTAAGGACACCATATAGCGCCTGTTTTGATCCAATACTTTTGACTGATGTTCAAACATATAGCCGCTATTTATAGGTGTTTTTTGGGTTTCAGCGAATGAGATTTTACTGAGTAAAATCAAAGTTATTATAGTTATTTTTTTTAACATAAAAGTTCCATTTGAAGTGTTTATTAATGTAATACCCGTTTTAATTTAACAAGTTAGCTAGAGCAAAAATGCATAAGTCGCTATAATTAAATCCTAACATTTTTATTCTTTGTAAATAAGGTTTTATATGCGCTTTCTTTCTCGTCGATTAGTTATGCCAAATGATTTAAATTATGCCAATTCATTATTTGGTGGCCGTGCACTTGAATGGATAGATGAAGAAGCTGCCATTTTTGCCATTTGCCAGTTAGAAACCAATTGTTTAGTGACCAAACATATTGGCGAAATCAGCTTTGAATCAGCAGCAATGCAGGGGGATGTGGTTGAATTTGGTTTGGAAACCAAAAAAGTAGGTACCAGCTCAATTACCATCACCTGTTTAGTGCGTAATAAGATAACTAAAAAAACCATTTGTTTGGCAGATGATATCGTTTTTGTGAAAGTTGATCCTGAGACACGTAAACCTATTTCTCATGGGAAAACCTATGAGGGATTAATGAATCAAAATAATAGTTAAACAGGTAGTTAAATTATCAAATAGGCTAGCGACAAACTCATAGATGTATTGCTAAGCACTTAACTTGGCAATACAATGTATACATCATTTGTTATTCATTAATTGTTATTATGTCTTCAGATCGTTTCGGTACCAGTGCCAACTACAAACAACAAGAGCAGGGCTACCGTGACCGTGCTTTAAAATTATTTCCTTGGGTATGTGGTCGTTGTGCCCGTGAGTTTGTTTATTCTAATATTAAAGAATTGACGGTACATCATATGGATCATGATCATACCAATAACCCAAACGATGGCAGTAACTGGGAGCTATTGTGCATATATTGTCATGATAATGAACATGCCAAGTACACAGAACATGCAAACTATAAAACAGAGATCCAAGCAGGAGATACCAACCAAGACACAGCAACCTATAACCCTTTTGCTGATTTAAAATCTATGTTGAAAAAGTAATTTATAAACTTAGGTGGTTCTTCGAAAATTTCAAGACTATGTGAGCAGGGGGGATAGGCCCTGTAAACAGGAAAGTGAATTGATTTGTGATTTTTTATATCAATCCTTATGAACGAGAATATTAATTGCCAATATTCGAATTGAACTAGATATTAATATAACCTGTTTGTTTCTCCAAATACTAACTTTAGTAGATGTAAGGTATTTTAGTTCAAGCCTGACAGTCGCAAAAGCTACCATAGCAGTCGTAATAAGGGGCAAGTCAGAGAGGTATTTATCTCACTTGTGCCACTTGCAGTCAGATGTAGGAAAATGCTACTTTCTCGACCAAATTGGTATGTTTCCAGTCAATCCTCCCGCCTTAATGGGGAACAGTCTTATTTAAAACGCTGTAAAAAACCGTACTAACTAATTGGCTCTTTAGGCATACTAAATAATTAGAGCATTTCATTAATTAAAACTCTTTCCTATTAGTTAGTTGAATCTCACTGGTAAGCCATTGGTTAATTAAATTTTGAATAAGGATATATATGAACTTGGTCAGAAATAAAGTTGCTGTCTTCATCTATAAAGTGATGATTAAAACTATGCATAAGCTCCAGCAGTGGCCGAGAAATATAACTCCAGCCCCATTTCGGTTAATACATTGGATCTTCATTTTGGCAATCAAGAGCGTTATATGTCGCTACTAAATTGGAAGTTGCTGACGTTCTTGGTGATGATACTTTAAGTATTACTACGATAGCTAATAAGTTAGACCTTCATGAGTCCCATTTATATAGATTAATGCGAATGTTGGCGTCTATTAAGGTGTTTTTAAAGAGACCAGTCCAAATCAATTCAAGAACTCTAAATTATCTCAGTACTTACGTAAGAACCATCAACACAGTGTACAAGCAATGATATTGATGCATAATTCTCCAGAAATGACTATGCCTTGGCTAGAGCCTCTTGAGTGTAGTATAAAAACAGGAGGTGTACCTTTTAAAATAGTTAACAATTGCGATCTGTTTTCATATATGGATAAGAATAAAGATTTTGATGTTCTTTTTTCGAAAGCGATGGATGGTGTAGAGCATATTGTAGGTACGAATTACCTAACTGATATAGATTGGGGGAAATTTAAACGAATTATAGATGTTGGTGGTTCAAAAGGCTCCAAGTCCATTGCTATCCTCAAGGCTAATTCGGAACTAAATACAGTTGTTTTTGACAGACCTCAAATAATAGAGACAGCAAGAGATTTTTGGAGTAGCAAACAAGATAAAGATGTCTTAAATAGAATGAAGTTTATTGGTGGTGACATACTTGATAGCCTTCCATGTGCTATCTCTGATGAAGATGTTTGTTTTTTTATGGCAGTGTTTCATACTTTTAGTGATGAAGACTGTAAGAGAATATTTTTTAACCTTCAACAAGCTATAGGAAGTTACTCTCCCCATATTATCGTTGCTGATGCAGTTGCAGAAGAGAGCAATATAAATGAAATAACAGCTTCTATGGATATGCAAATGCTGATCGGTTCAGAGGGACGAGAGAGAACGTTAGGTGAGTGGAGTAATATAATATCTGATACTGGCTTTAATATTATACAAGTTATAGATATGCGTGCACTAGGTAAGCATATCGTTATACAACAGCAACAATACACAAATACTTAAAATATACTTACAAATAAGGTTAAAGGATTGATGAATAAAAAAGATATTTTACTCGTTGAAGATGATTTATTATTAGCAGATCTTATTAAAGATTTTTTAACGAAATACGAATTTAATGTTTCAATTGTTTCCGATGGATATGAAGCGGTCACACAAATCATTGAGAAACAGCCATGTCTTGTTGTCTTGGATCTGATGCTTCCTGGGCAAAGTGGTATGGAAGTGTGCCGTCAAGTTAGGTCTCAATATGATGGCATTATATTAATGCAAACAGCATTAGATGATGATATTGATCAAATGATGGGACTAGAGCTTGGCGCTGATGATTACGTTATAAAGCAGGTGCAACCTAGGTTGCTATTATCAAGAATAAGGGCCTTGTTACGGCGTATTGAACATAAGCCGAAAAATATAAACGAAACAGTAATAAATATTGATGAAGAGGCCAAACTTATTACCTTGGATAACTTATCTATTAATATTGGATTAAGAAAAGTCACATTAGCAAACGAAGAAGTTTTATTAACAACGGCTGAATTCGAATTGCTATATTTATTAGCAAGAACACCAGGCGAACCTGTATCAAGAGATATGATGGCAAAACAGCTGAAGGGCTATGAATATGACGGACTAGATCGTTCTTTAGATAAAAGAATTTCTCGCCTGCGTAAAAAATTGATGGATGATATGGAAAACCCACAGATAATAAAAACGATACGCGGCAAAGGCTATCAATTGTGTAAGCAAAATAGGGAATAATACATGTTTAAAGCGTTTTTGGGTTTATGGGCCGTGGTCTTTCTACCGTTGTTTTTTTTACTTTTCCCATCTTCTTACAGCCCCATCACTATACTTAATGAGTATACAGAGAAAAATCGCTATGTAGGTATCTATGAAGGTACCTTTTATTTGATTGCCAATCGACTAGATACAATAGATGAAAACTTATGGAAAGATGATGTACAGAGTTTATCTAAAGAATTTGGTTATGGATTATCACTGAAGAGGTTGAGTGACTGGCAAAGCGATATTACACAATATCAATCACTTAACAATGGTGAATTTGTTTTTATAAACGATGAACCAGAATTATTGATAAAACGAGTAGACCAAACCCAATGGGTCATTGTCATGGATGTTGACAGTTCACAAGAAGAAAATATATATCGAGGCAGCAAAGGTTCATTATATTTACTCCAACAAGAATTTAAGTTAAAAGATAAAGATAGTTGGTCTGACAAATTGGTTGAATTAAACACGCGCTTTGCTTTTAAATTATCAATTTTGCCAAAATCATCTTTAACCATAGAGCAAAAGCTAGTAAATAAACTTAGCAACTATGAAATGATTTGGTTACCTAACCAAAATGAAAGGTTAGATTTTTATTTTTTATTACCCGATTCGACCCATGTTATTAAGGCAGAAGAAATTCATGTTTCCGGCATAAGTCCGATATTCATTATAGTCATTTTGCTAGTCTTTGTTTTGATCATCTCTATAGCTATGTTTTTATGGGTTTCTCCTCTTTGGAAAGATCTGTCAAAACTTAATATTATTGCGACTAAGTTTGGTGATGGCGCGCTTGATGAAAGAGCACTAATTACCAAGAATTCTACAGTATCACAACTTACTTCATCCTTTAATAAAATGGCAAATAAAATTGAGCAATTGTTTTCTAATCAAAAAGAATTGACACGCGCCATAGCACATGATTTACGTACCCCCCTGTATCGACTTAGGTTTGCTTTTGAAATGATTAAATCAGACGATGCTACGCAAAATGAAAAAACAAATTACTTTGATGCAATTGACAAAAGTATTGATGATTTAGATCAGTTGATTAATCAAACATTAGTTTTATCACGTTACAATAACACAGTTGATTTAACGTCTTTTGAAAATCAAATTTTTGCAAAGATACTTCAAGAAGAAGTAGATTATTTTAAATTGGAAAGTCCTAGTTTTATTGTAGATTTGAATATTAGCGATTCGTTAATAAATCGAGAAATATTTGTTGATAAACGAGCAATGATTAGAGCGATTAATAACTTAACTTCTAATGCTAAGCGTTTCGCAACGAAAAAAATATCAATTAATTTTTATGCAAATCTCACCTATTACTTCCTCTCTATTGAAGATGATGGCCCAGGTATTCCAGCCTCAAAATGGGAAAATGTTTTTGCACCTTTCTCGCAGTTAAATAATGAACAACGAGAGTCAGGAATGGGGCATGGATTAGGTTTGGCTATTGTTAAGCAAATTATGAAATGGCACGAAGGAGAAGTTAAATTATCTGACTCAGCGTTAGGTGGTGCGAAATTTGTAATGCTTTGGCCAATTTCGCAATGATACTAGCTGTCACAAACTGTCACAGTTCGTCCACACTAGTACATACAAACTGCAAGTTTATTTATTTATACTTTTGTCATTACTTTAAATAGACGGATGGAATAATAATGAAAACAATTAACTCAAACAAAATAAAGAGCACGGCATGTATACTTTTATGTGCTTCTGTTTTAGCAGCATGTGGTGGTACCTCAGCTGAAATTGATAAAGATATTAATGATGCCGAAAAAAACAACAGCTCAGTGTTTACCCTTGTGAATGCAACGGATGACATGGTGAATTTCTATGCGAAATACATTGGTATCAGTGAAAGTATCTATCAAAGTGAATATGAAGTTGCCAGTGTAATAAATGATGAATCTAGCACGCAAATTATTTACCAATGGAACGATGCGTTGAGTCGAACAAGCATCGCTATTACCGATACGAATACTCAAACTTTGAGAGCGACTGATGAGTACAACTTAATCAATAACCAGGCTTATATTGGTATCGCTTGGCTTGATGAAGGTGAATATGTCATTAATTTAGTTGAAGCTAATAATAACACTACAGAAAGTGACTATACGGTTAGGTTTTTTACTTCTACAGATCAAACTCTACACTTTGATGGTAGTAATTTGCCCGAGATTATAGCGGAAAAAGCTCAAATAACGAGTTCTTTCTCATTTGATAATTGTGCTGATATGGAGTTGATTAACAATATATCAGCAAATTTCTGTCAAATAGCTAATGTTGGAAACAGCTATATTGCGGTGATTAAAGCGAATGGTGACGTAATTTTTACTCAAGAATAAATGGCTTTCAAAGATACACGTAAGTACTTTATTTTAATATAAATTATTTGTTTTTGATTGGTTAGCAGGGCGCTAACTGAAAAGTAAACATTAGGAAGTTTTTAAATGATGGAACTCACAGAAGACGTTATTAAAGGGCAACAAGTCTATAATAAATTTACTTTAACTATATATAAGTCTTATGTATAAGCACACAAGCGCCTAAATACTCTTTATTGACATCATTTTTATTATTTATAACAACTTAATATTTGTTTTTATTGGGTTAGGTATTTTTGATAATCATTAATACCAAAATACCTAACCGATTTTTTCTGAGTTAACTTTTTAGCAATAAGCAGCTCGTCACAATAAATTCGCACCACTTGCTTATCACCGTTTGAATCTGTGTCGTAACAGTGATTGTCATTGTTTCTGAGGTTATCAAATTCAGTTTTCATGATTAATTTCATGCGCTGTTAACCTACAAATTATTTATATCTTTTTGTACTTGATAGCCTTCATCAGTCACTATTTTTTCAAGTACTTGTACACGCTCGGTTAGTTTTTCAACTTGTTGTCTGAGTTGGCTACTTTCTTCGTCAGTTGTTTTACTGTGCTTTAACGTTTTTGTTTTAAATTCGATATGTTTTTTATATATTTCATACATAACGCCAAAAACAACACAAACGATAACTACAACCATAGTCGTTCCACTCATTACTTTTCTCCTTTTAATAATATCTCATTAATTTGTTAACTGCTTTGTAGTTGCGGTTTATTGTCTTGACGTAAATAAAGTATATTGACAACAAATAGAGCCACAAGCATTGGAAGGCTAGTTAGTACTACATAATGCCAACCACCCGTAAACAATACCCAACCTGCCATAAGTGATGCAAAGGCTTGAAAACCAAATAAAACAAAGTCGTTAGTAGCTTGCACTTTATGACGTTCACAAGGGCGATAACTTTGTGGCAATAAAGATGTTCCAGTTAAAAATAAAAAGTTCCAACCAATACCTAATAATACTAATGCCCACCAATAATGCATTACCTCTTGACCTGAAAAGGCAATTAAGGCAACAACAATATAAATGATAGTGCCTAATTTAAGTAAACCTTTCAATGCAATTTTTTTAACCAACCAAGGCGTTAACAACGAAGGTATATACATTGCGGCAATGTGGCTTTGTATTACCCATTTAGTTTCTATTAAACTATGACCTTGCATGTGATGCATACTTAACGGTGTTGCTGTCATTAAGTAACTCATCAGGGCATAACCTATGGTAGCCGTGCAAATGGCAATAATAAAAATACGCTGTTTGATAATAACTGTTAAGGGCCTTGCTTCACCGTCATTTGATATTTCTTTGATTTCAGGCTCTTTAAAAAACACCATAATGAGCGCGGCTAAGCCAATGAACAGTGCTAATAATAGAAACGAGCCAGTATAACCATGTGGTGAAGTAACCCAATCTTTCGCGGTTACCGCAATTTCAGGGCCTAAAAAAGCTGCGAATACACCACTTAACATTAAAATGGCTAATATTTTGGGAATATCATCGACATTATTGGTACTTTCTATTGCTGCAAACCTAAGTTGTTGAGTAAACGCGCCGCCAATACCAAATAAGAAACTTGCTAGTGCAAACAAGTTAAATATTGCTAACGTTGTAGCTAAAACAGCTAATAGTGCAGCCACCAAAAGGCAGCTAAATCCGCTAAATATCGCAAACTTTCTCCCTTTAGCTTTCGCAATCATAGCGCCAGGAATAGAGCCAGCAGCAACACCTAAAATCATCAAACTAATAGGCAAGGTGGCAAGAGATGCATTGGTAGTTAGTTCACTTGATAATAATCCCCCAATAAAAACAATTATTGGGGCAGAGCACATGACTAAAGGCTGTGCCATAAAAAGCAGACTAATATTTCTAGGTAAACTAAACTTTTTGGTTAGTAACAGGACTGAAATTACAATGAGTACTAAAATGATGACTATGTTTATCATAATTAGCCAGATTCCATGGCTAAAATAGTTTTAATATCAAGTTCACCCTGATACTTCTTCAAGGTTTCTTGCTGTTGTACTCTGGCTAAAACGGCCATGCGGTCAGATAATTCATTACCCTCAATATTGGCATGCCCTTTTACGTGACTGATGATGAGTTGGTGTTTAATTTCTTGGTAAAGTGAAAAACATGATTTGATTAATTCTAAATTTTTGATTTCTTCGCCTTTGCCGCGTGTCCAGCCTTTTGCCTGCCAGCCCTTTGCCCACTTAGTTATGCAGTCTATTGAATATTTAGAATCAGACAGTATTTGAACTTTTTCTGTTTTTTCTAAGTATTTTTTAGCTAATTTAAAAGCATAAAACAAACCATTTAACTCAGCAGTATTGTTAGTGCCATGAGCGTCATATAAACCATAATAGAGTGAGTGAACTTTACCTTGATGGTAAACGGCCAGTCCTGTTCCTGATTGTCCAGGGTTTGGTGAGCAGGCACCATCGCAATATATTTGAACTTCAGCTGTTTGCATTTTATTTATTGTCGTTGTGCTTTGGCTGATATTAGACGATTTTTTAGGTGAAACAGTGCTGCTTTTGTTGTTTATAGCACGTTTCATTAAGGCTTTGGTGTAAGTTGATGCAAAGGCAGCTTCTGCTTCAGCTTTGGAAGGGAAGCCCATAAATTGAGCATCAGAGCGCCCCTGAGTGTGGTTTTGAACTTCGCTCCATGTTGAAAAAACACCCGTTTTAGCACCTTTCCAGACAACATAAAATTTTCTACTCATACAAAAATTTATCTATATTTTATTAATAATATTGCATGCTATTATCAATAAAATATCTACTTATAGCTAGAAAAAAAGCCTGATAAGCGTAACTAGATTATTATGCGCAATTCTTTTTGGTGACGACGGTTCTTATTTTGGCGAGATTCTATATAGCGCCCACGTTCTTGGTTTTCTTTGCGTCGATCTGTGCCTGTACGACGATCGCTTTCTTTTTCTATTACAGGGGCCGCTTCAGCCAATTCCTCAGGTTTTGCTTCTGAGTTTGACTCATCATTTAATAATACTGTTTGGCGATATTTGTTTTTTTGTTTTTTATCTTTAACCAATTGTCCAGTTTGTGCAATATGGCTGAGATAGGTTAAATCGTTTATATACTTCATATAATTTATATTTATACACAAGAGATTAAAGGGTTACCCTTGAGTACATCCCCCACATTTTTTAATACTTGTCTAATTAATCGGCATATAAATGAAAAAGTTTAATCTTTTTCATTATTTTTATTTTAGTTTTCGATTAATCTTTGTGCCTAAGCTAAACCTTGCTAAAATTCATTTATTAACTTTGTTCAACGTTAGGATATTTCATGGCAATTAACTGGTTTCCTGGTCATATGCATAAAGCTCAAAAAGAAATCAAAGAGATTTTGCCACAAATAGATGTAGTAATAGAGGTTTGTGATGCCCGTTTACCATTTAGCAGTGAAAACCCTATGATCACTGAAATAAGAGGAGATAAACCTCTTATTAAGATTCTCAATAAAAGTGATTTGGCTGATCCAGATAAAACAGCTATATGGCTCAACTATTTAGAGTCTCAACATAATGTTAAGGCTATTGCTTTAACTACTGAAAATGCATCAATAGCCAAAATCATTCCCAGCTTGATTAAAAAATTGGTGCCTAATAAAGATGAAGAAGGTAAACAAATTAATGCGGTAATCATGGGAATTCCTAATGTAGGCAAATCAACTTTAATAAATACCTTAGTGGGTAAAGCTAAAGCAAAAGTAGGTAATGAACCCGCTGTAACCAAAGGGCAACAGCGCATTAAGCTAGAAGAGGGGGTATATCTTTTTGATACACCAGGGATGTTATGGCCAAAAATTGCGAATGAAAATAGTGGCTATCGTTTAGCTGTTTCTGGCGCTGTTAAAGATACTGCGTTTGATCATGACGATATTGCTTATTTTGCCGCTGAATATTTACTTAAAGCTTATCCAGAACGCTTAATGGAACGGTATAAATTAAGCGAGTTGCCTTTGCACGAAGAAGATTTGATTGAAGCGATTGGTAGAAAACGTAGCTGTATTAAAAATGGTGGTCATGTTGATATGCATAAAGCTTCAGTGATTTTAATTAATGAGATACGAGATAAAACACTGGGCGTTATTACGTTTGAAATGCCAGAAAATATAGAAGATGAAAATGCCTATTTTGCAGAACAAGAAGCAAAAAAAATTGCAGCCCGTGAAGCTAAAAAATTAGCGCGAGGACGAGGCAGAAAAAACAAAAGATAGTATCAGTATTATCAGTAACCGCGCTTAAGGAAAATGCAATGTCAGAAAATACATCGTTAGAAAATACGCAAGCATTAGATACGTTTGCTTTACATCCACAATTAGTACATGATTGTTTTGAACTAGCAGAGTTTCCTCTTTGTAAATTACTGTTGTGTAATGATAGTACTTATCCTTGGTTTATTTTGGTGCCTAAAGTGGCAGATGTTTCTGACATATATCAACTAGATTGGCAGCAGCAGCAGCAGTTGTTAAATGAGTCAAGCTTGTTAAGCGAGTTACTTATGCAAGTATTTGAGGGAGATAAAATGAATGTTGCTGCACTGGGTAATGTTGTGGAACAATTGCATATTCATCACATTGTTCGGTTTCAAACTGACAGTAGTTGGCCTAAACCCATTTGGGGACAATTACCCTTAACCCCTTATTCAGACGATGCATTAATTAGGCTAAAAGAGAAATTATTACCCAAGTTGGCTGTGATTTTTCAGCCGAATTAACCTTTTCAATGCATTAAGCAAGTTAAATACACTAAGCAAGCTATTAACTTTGTATGATAACGAAAGCTAAAGCCGTTATATATTAGGCAGTCAGATTTAGAACAAAATTCAGAGAAAAATATGCGGGTCTCAATGTGTAAGGATGAACTTAAGGTCATTTTTAAACATGAGACAGCGCTATTTGGCATATATTTATTGATTAACATTTACTCTGATAGCTCAGCTGCAGGCTCTGTGTTTGAAACGGGTAATTGTAGTCTCATATGGACTAAGTTATTACTCGTAATTGGGTTGTTATCAATAGCAACGGCAGCTTCAAAATCTGATAATGCTTGTGTTAATTGGTTTTGTCTAAATCTAGCGACACCACGATTACTGTAATTAAGGGCTGTTAAATATTTAACTCTTTTTTTGGTTTCTGGCATTGACTCTAAGCTTTTGATAGCTGATGTACAGGCTGACTCAGATTTACTATTTTCATTTGACTGTAAATAGGCAACACATAAGTTCATTTTATTAGCATAAAATTCTTTGTATGTTTTGTTCGTGGTTAATTTTTCTATACTTGAGGCTATTTCTCCTTTAGTGATATCCACCGTACCAATAGCGCCTTTTACCACCGCAACTTTAAACGTTGTTTCGCTCGCTGCTACACTATTGATTATGCTTAATAATAAAGTAGTCAATATTGTTTTTTTAAACAAAGACTTATTCATGTTCATTTTCTCCATCAGGTTATGTATCTTGTTGATACATAACTAATATAGAGATAAGATTAACCACTAACAAACGATCAAAATCAACCCGTTAGATGAATAATATTCATGTGTAGTTAACCCGATAAAATATTTAATTATTAAGCTGAAAAATTGTTTTTGACCCACTCAGCAAATAATAACAGTTCAGGCCGTTCATCCATGTTTTCATGTTGAATAAGGTAATATTTATCATTAGTATATAATTCTTCATCGAACAGTTTGATTAATAGCTCTTCGCTAAACCAAGCCTTACTCATAGGTAAGGGAATTAATGCTATGCCCATACCTTGCTGTGCGGCTCGAGCGACACCAAACATACTATCAAATTGAATAATTTGTTTAGGGTCAAAATCATCAACACCATTTTTATCGGCCCATTGATGCCAAGACCAAGGGCGCGAACTATGTAAAATTAATGGCGTGGTTTTTAAAGCCGAAAATCCAGTAGTTTTTAATTTTTTATACAGTTTTTTATTACAAGCAGGTGCATAACGTATAGGAAACAATTCATGAACAATGTTGGCATTTGGTTTGCCATTAGCAAGTACAATGGATAAATCTGCTGATTGCGACTGTTCCTTGCTTGATTTAACTGTTTCGAGTTGCAAATTAATTGTAGGATTACTTTCAGACCATAATGTTAGGCTTGGAACAAATAATTCACTGGCAAAAAACTCCGGTAAACTAATAATAATCGTTTGATTTTGTTGTTTTTGAGTGAATTCAGATATGGTTGATTCCAACTGGTGAATTATAGGCTGAATCGACTGATAGAATTGTTTTCCTGCACTGGTGAGTTCAATTGTGCGAGTACCGCGTTTAAAAAGAGATGTGCCTAATTGTGTTTCCAGTTGTTTGATTTGATGGCTTACAGCTGATGGCGTTAAAAATAATTGTGAAGCAGCATGTTTAAAGCTTAAACATTTTGACGCAACGCAAAATGAGCGTAGGCCACGTATTGGTGTTTGTATTGACATAGTAAATATTTTTTAAGAATGACGAACTATTATAGCAAAACTCAAGCCGAATTTTAAAGTTTTGATAATTAAGAGTTATTTTTGAAATATGAACCGATTTGATACGTGATGCACTATAATGATGCACTATAAAAGTATTTTTGCACCAAAATGATTTTTTACGTTTAGAAAAAAGTCCGAAAAAAAAGGACATCAATTGATGTCCTTAAAATAAAACAAGTTAATCATATAAAAACGTTTTAAAAATCGGGGAGACTTAAAAACAAGTTAATCATATGGTTATTTCTCATCTATGACAAACGAGAAAAATTCATTTAATAGATTAGTTATTTTCACTTGTTAAGCCATAGTAATTACAAAGTAGTTATGTTGAACGGTTAATGCTTTTTCTACATTATTTTACGTTATATGTATTTTACGAATTAATATTATGTGAAAAATATATTTATTCTCTTTGATAGTTTTAACTGCTTTTTATGAGAGGAAGCTATATAAAAATGTTTTTAGGCAGTTTTTTAGGTAGTGAAATAACATTGTCTAAAATTATTCGAAAAAAAAGGACATCAATAGATGTCCTTAAAATGTAACAAGTTATCATATAAACACGTTTTAAAAATCGGGGAGACTTAAAAACAAGTTAATCTTATGGTGATTTATCACCTATGACAAACGAGAAGAATTCACTCGACAGATTAATTTTTTTCATTCATGTAAAAAAGGTTCGCTGTATGACTTTTGTAAGATTTATTATCCCCCTGCTATTTGGATATAGGATTTATTGATTTGTTTAAATTGTGATAAAGTTCTGTTTAAAGGGCTGTTGTATCAGAATTTTTTACCTCAATAGTCTACAATACAATTGTTCAGCTATATAACAATCATCTAGAAAAAACATTAGTATATATTTATGATAAAAAACAGTCTTGAGCTTTTCCAATACTCAGATGCCAATTTACTTTTAGCTTCCGAATATAACCCTTTGCTAGTGGTTCTCTCAATCTCTATCGCTATTTTTGCTTCTTACATGGGGCTTCAAGTTGCTTCTCAAGCAGCGAGAGCGTCATTCGTGCGTAAGCATGTTTATTTATTTATAGGCAGTTTAGTTTTAGGGTGTGGTATTTGGTCTATGCACTTTATAGGTATGCTGGCACTAGAGTTGTGCACAGCAGTGTCCTATCAATTTAAGTTGACTATAATGTCAATGATACCTGCAATTGCTGCTTCGTGGGTCTCACTGAATTTAATTACTCAAGGTAACCTTAAACACTTTCAATTAATTATTGGAGGCATATTGGTTGGTGTTGGTATTGGTGCAATGCATTATATTGGTATGGCTGCAATGGAAATGACACCGTTGCTTCGTTATGATTTATCAATATTTGTTGTTTCTATTTTAGTTGCGATTATTTTGGCTATCTTATCGCTTTGGGTCAGGTTTGGCCTTGATGATATAGGTAAAATTCAACTCAGCCGTAAACTAAAGGTGATTATATCAAGTTGTGTAATGGGAATGGCTATTTCTGGTATGCACTATACAGGTATGGCGGCAGCACGATTTGTGTTACCTCCTGGTTTTGAAACATCAAAACAAACGGATGATATTTCACTTTATCTAGCAGTTGGCATTAGCCTTGTTACCATCTTTGTTATTTCGATAGTATTAGCGGTTAATTTGATTTTTAGATATAAAAATATTTCAGCTAAAGCACTACAAAATGAAAGACGACTTTCGGCTATTATGGAAACAGCAGTGGACGGTATTATTACTATTAATGCCAAAGGCATTATTATTAGTGTTAATAAAATGGTGACATTATTATTAGGGTGGAAAAGTGAAGAGTTACTCGGTAATAATGTAAAAATGATTGTACCAGCACCATTTCAACATGGTCATGACCAATATATTGAAAACTATTTACAAACGGGGGTTGCAAAAATAATTGGCACAGGGCGTGAAGTAGAAGCCATGACAAAAAGTGGTGAAAAAATACCTATGCGTCTTGGTATTGGGCACGTTAAAGTAAATAACCAACATATGTTTGTTGCTTTTATTTCTGATTTGCGTGACCGAATAAAAATGGAAACAACACTACGGGAAAATGAAACAAGAATTCGTTCTCTACTCACTAATATTCCTGGAATAGCTTATCGATGTATTGATGTTCCAGGTTGGCCTAATCTTTTTATTAATGATGAAGTTGAAAAAATAACGGGGTATCCAGCGCAAGACTTTTTATTACCTGATCCTAAACGAAGTTTAGGTGATTTTGTTCACCCAGATGACTTTGGTATAATTGAAGCAACGGATTTACGTCATCCCGATGGGTATCAGATTGAGTTTAGACTTATTGATCGATATAACACGGTAAAATGGATGTTGGGTTATGGTCGTGCAACAAAAGTTGAGAACAGTAAGAATTATTATCTTGACGGTTTTATTATGGATATTAGTGACCGAAAAAAAATGGAATCAGAAATGGTTACGGCTAAGGAAAAAGCTGAAAAAGCAGCAGAAACACGAGCAGCATTTTTAGCTAATATGAGTCATGAAATTCGGACACCAATGAATGCTATTATTGGTTTTAGTGATATTCTACTTGATAGTGAATTGGATAATAAACAACATAAATATCTTAATACAATCAATCAGTCAGCTAAATCATTACTACATATTTTGAATGATTTGTTAGATAGCGCAAAATTAGAGAAAGGAAAGTTTCAATTAGAATATCGCGATTTTTCGCTTGTTGAAGAGGTTGATGCTGTGGTTTCTACTTTATGGTTAGAAGCTCAGAATAAAGGATTGGAAATTAGTCTCAATATTTCTCCTAAAGTACAGGGATATTATAATGGTGCGCCTGATCGTATCCGCCAAGTTTTAACCAATTTGTTAGGCAATGCTATTAAATTTACACAGCAAGGCACTATTGAAATTAGAATTAAAATGCTAGCAGATCAAACCATTCAATTTGTTATTAAAGATACAGGCATAGGCATGACCCCTTCACAGTTAGAAACGATATTTGACGCATTTGCACAAGCAGACGAGTCAATGAGTCGACGTTTTGGAGGAACGGGGCTTGGTACAACTATAAGTAAACAATTAGTTGAATTAATGGGAGGGAATATTACCGCGACGAGTATTGAAGGAGAGGGAACTGAGTTTAGCTTTACATTACCCTTAAAAGCAATTGAGTCTATAAATAATGGAACAGAACAATACAACTCTCAAGCGTTGTCGCCTCTTAATGTCCTTGTTGTTGATGATATTGATCAAAATATTGAATTGCTCTCTTTAATACTTAAACGTCATGGTCATACTGTATTTGAAGCTAGGGATGGAGAACAAGCCTTAGTTCAAATGGAAAATAACGGCATTGATATTGTACTAATGGATATTCAAATGCCTGTTATGGACGGCTTAACCGCGGCTAAATTCCGTAGAACATTTGAAGCTAATAATAATTGTAATAGAATCCCTATTATTGCGCTAACAGCGAGCGTATTACCACAAGATAGACTTTTTGCTGAGCAAGCAGGTATAGATGGCTTTGCTAATAAACCTATTAATATACGAGAGCTTTTTAATGAAATTGCTAGTGTGCTTAAGTTACAAAATATAACCGTTGACGCGAATGATATGGTGGATAAATCAACATTAAAAATAGATGTTGATAGCGGGATTACGTTATGGGGTTCTAAAACTAACTTTTATGCGGAATTAGGTCGATTTATAAAACATGCTGAATCTGAACTATGTACTCTTAACGACTGCTTAACTGATAATGATTGGCAAACATTAGAACAATTGGCACATAAGTATAAAGGTAGCGTGGGTAACCTTGCTTTGAATCGTTTGATGAAGATGTTTGAGTTATTAGAGCAGTCAACACAAAAGCGTGAAAGGGAGCGTAGTCAGCAAAATATTATTAATATTGAAACTGAATTCCGCGTTATTAAAGATTGTGTCATAAAAAGGAGTGATGGGACAGATGAAATTATTCAAGTTGGTCCAAGTGTTAGTGACGAGAGTATAAATAACCTGATAGAGCTTTTACGACAGCTTGAACACTGCGTGCAAAATAATGAATTCGATGATGCACTTTTGGATAAACTACAAACGTTAAGTTCAGTAAGCCCTAAAGAAATTAATGAGATTATTAATGCATGTAATGATTTTGAATTTTCATCTGCTGCTGATTTAGTTAATGTATTAATAAGTAAATTGGAATAGATAATAGGAAAAACTATGGGAAAAATGCAAGCTAATAGGCAACTTGTGTTAGTGGTAGACGATGAGCCTGCTAATTTACGTGTACTTAATCAATTATTAAATGATACTTATAAACTGGTGTTTGCAAAAAGTGGCCAGGAAGCGCTACGTTTAGTTGAAAAAGAATTACCAAATATAATTTTGCTCGATGTTATGATGCCTGAAATGACAGGTTATGAGGTCTGTGAACAACTTAAGAAAAACACAAAATTTAAATCTATTCCAATTATTTTTATTACCGCATTAAGTGATCCCACCGATGAAGCTAAAGGCTTAAATTTAGGCGCTGTAGATTATATATCTAAGCCTATTTCTCCAGCGGTTGTTAAGGCTAGAGTGAAAACACATTTATCTTTGGTTGATGTTGATGAGCTTAAAAAAAGTCGATTAGAAGTTATACAACGTTTAGGGCGAGCTTCTGAATATAAAGATAACGAAACGGGCATGCACGTTATGCGGATGAGCCATTATTCCAAAGTGATTGCTGAGGCCTATGGTTTTTCAAAAGCGGACGCTAATAATTTATTTAGTGCAGCCCCCATGCATGATATTGGTAAAATAGGCATTCCTGATAGCATTATGCTAAAACCAGGTAAGCTTACCGAGGAAGAATTTTCTATTATGAAAAAACATCCTGAGATTGGAGCAGAAATTTTAGGAGAATCTGATTCTGGTTTGATCGCGTTAGCCAAAGTAGTGTCATTAACCCATCATGAAAAATGGGATGGAACGGGGTACCCCAATCAGCTTGAGGGAAAAAATATACCCATAGAAGGAAGAATTGTTGCATTAGCTGATGTATTTGATGCACTCACAAGTGTTCGACCATATAAAGATGAATGGCCAGTAGAGAAGGCTATGGAATTTATTCGTAGTCAAAAAGGCAAACATTTTGATCCAGAATTAGTTGATTGTTTGGATCAGCAATTAGATAAAATTCTTATGATTAAAGAGCAATGGAAGGATTGACGATTTTAGATATTTTGCTGAACAATTAGTTATTGAAATAAGCACCTTGTATTTGGCAATTTTTTCTACGTATAAAATAGATCACTTAATTAATGAAACGCCGCTAATAATATAAGTCTTTTTATTGATCTGGAATTAATTAAAATATTAAGTCGTTTTTTAAATGCTGTAAAAATTGTGATTTTTGCTCTTGCTAAACGCAAAGAGGAAAGTTGTGATAACTTTCCTCTTTATATTGTATTCAGCGTTAAGTGATTACCGTAAAACAATGAGTGGTATATGGGTTTGTTCCAGCATTTTTATTGTATTACTACCAACAAAAAACTGTCGAATTTTAGAATGTCCGAATGCTCCCATAATGACGAGTTCAATATTATTGTCTTTTTGATAGGTCATTAATGCCTCGTTTATGCTTCCTTTCAAAAATGCAGTTGTTACGTTAAAGCCTTTTTCTGTTAGTCGAGCTTTGGCATTATCAAACTTACTTATCAAGGCTGCTTCGTTATTTTTCACCGATACTAAATGACAATTAACCCCCGCTAATAAACCACTGTCGAGCACTTTTTGTAATGCTCTGTCAGCAGACGCTCGGCCATCGTATGCAATCATAAATGACTTAGGAGCAGTAAATGTATTAGGAACAATCAGCACGGGTTGTGCAGACTTTCGTAATAGGGTCTCAATATGTGAACCAAGTACTTTAAAGTCACCATCATGTTGTAAGCCACTTCGACCAATAACAATAAGTTGACTGTCTTTTTCAACATCTAATATAGCATCAACAACATCGCCATGACGTTGGAGTGATTCAACGTGTTCAATACCTGAGTTTTTAGCTGATGAAGCCACAAATTCAAGCAATTCCTGTCCTAATTGCAAGGCAATTTTGCCTTTTTTCTCGTCTAGCTTTGTCATTTCTTCAAGTAAGCTAGAACGTGCTCCTAAGCCAATTGCTCCTGTGAAATCGTCAGCGCCGTGTTGTTGCTCTTTCTCTATGGTGTGTAAAAAACAAATGGTTTTATTGAGTTTTTTAGCAGCCCAAATACCTGCGTCAGTCACTGACTGAGTAATAGAAGAACCATCGATACAAGTAATAATTTTATTCATTGTTTTCTCCTTAGTGACCGCCCAATAGTTTATCAACTTCATTTGGGGTATTGTGTACCCCAAACTTATCTACTACGGTTTCGGTGGCCTCATTCATTCCGATGACATTCACAGTAGCCCCTTCACGACGGAATTTAATGACCACTTTATCTAATGATGACACTGAGGTAATGTCCCAAAAATGTGCATCGGTTAAATCAATAACAACATGACTGGCTGCTTCTTTAAAGTCAAATGATTCAATGAATTGTTCGGCCGACGCGAAGAAAATTTGACCTACAACTTTGTAAGTGCGAGTGTTTTTTTCTGGTGAAAAATCTGACTTAACCGCCATAAAGCGCCCAATCTTGTTAGCGAAAAAGAGTGTTGCTAACAATACACCTATCATAACACCAATGGCTAAATTATGCGTAACCACCACAACAACAACGGTTGTGATCATAACGATGTTTGAAGAAAGGGGGTGTTTACGTAAATCAGTTATTGATGACCATGAAAAAGTACCGATAGAAACCATGATCATTACGGCCACTAATGCAGCCATCGGAATTTGTTTTAACCATTCATCAAGAAATACCACCATTACCAGTAAAAAAGCACCTGCTATAAAGGTAGAAAGTCGTCCTCGACCACCAGATTTTACATTAATAATTGATTGACCTATCATGGCACAGCCAGCCATTCCACCAAATAATCCAGCACCAATATTAGCAATACCTTGGCCTTTACATTCTTTGTTTCTATCGCTGCTTGTATCGGTTAAGTCATCTACAATGGTCGCTGTCATCATAGATTCAAGTAAACCAACAATAGCAAGACCTACAGAGTATGGAAAAATGATTGTTAGTGTTTCTAATGTTAGTGGAATATCTGGCCATAAAAAAATAGGTAATGTGTCAGGTAATTCACCCATATCACCAACGGTACGTATATCTAAACCGATAATCATTGAAAAAATCGTTAAACTGACAATACAAACTAACGGAGAGGGTAACACTTTACCCACTTTGGGTAGATATGGGAAAAGGTAAATAATGCCTAAGCCCGTTGCTGTCATGGCATATACATGCCAAGTTACATTGGTTAGTTCGGGTAGTTGAGCCATGAATATGAGTATAGCTAAGGCATTAACAAAGCCTGTTACAACTGAACGAGAAACAAAACGCATTAATTCGCCAAGGCGTAAAAAACCAGCAAATATTTGTAGTACACCCGTTAATAATGTTGCGGCAAGCAAGTATTGAAGGCCGTGATCTTTAACTAAAGTAACCATTAAAAGTGCCATTGCACCTGTGGCAGCTGAAATCATACCAGGCCTTCCACCAACGATAGAAATAATAACAGCAATACAGAATGAAGCGTATAGCCCAACTTTGGGATCAACACCAGCAATGATAGAAAAGGCAATGGCTTCGGGGATAAGGGCTAATGCCACTACGATACCCGCAAGTACATCACCACGAATATTAGAGAGCCAGTCTCTTTTAACGTGTTCGAGCATGCAAAATAACCTAATTGTTTAAGTCCTCAAACGAGAGGAATGAATAAAGCGTAAACGCAAGTGTCTCGCGAAAGATGCGAGTAGGGCGCTCAACATAAGCGAGTGCAGGAAAAGAAATAGGCCTAGGGCGGCGTAAATGCCAAGTTCAACTCCATACAACATAAATTTAGGAGGATAATATACAAATACTTTGTGTTTTACAACCATAAATTAGAATGCACAATAAAAATTGATTAAGCTATTCAATGGCTTAACGTTTTTAAGTGATAAGTTATCTATACTTTTTATATACTGAATTAATATATCATTATGTTTGAGTGGGTAAAATCAATGTTTTACATGTTAAATAAACAAGATTTAGTTGATGTAAATTATTTAACGTTGAGTAAACTAAGTAATATTTCTCCGCCTATTTGGTTTAAAGTTAAGCCATCTTGCTCACCAATAGCTGATAATTTTATATTATTTTTATGTATTGTTTTTGTAGTGCCAGACTCGATTGTGTTGATCTCTAAATTTTTGATATGAATAGCTGCTATTTTAATTTTTTGCTGAGGTTTTCCTCGTGCTTTTTTACTTTCAGTATGCTCAACAATGGGACCCGCTTGAGGATGCTTTTTTGCATATTCTATCGCATTAAGATCAGGATGATTTTCAGCATACAATTTAGCACTTATTTGTGGGTATTGTTGAGGGTAGTCATTGGCAAGTTTTGTCGTTATGTTTTCAATAAGTTTATCAATATTTGTTCCCTGATCGGTTTTTTCTATATTTAGCGTAAGCTTCTTTAACGTAACTCTATGTATATTTGTTAACTTTGCCTGTGATTGAGTTGGCGATAATTCAACAGAAACTTCATCAATAGTGAGCGCATTTTTAGCTTGATAGTGCCCAATGTTAGCTAAGTGAATTCCTTTAAATGTCGCTATGCCTGAATTGGTTGAAAAATCAGCCTGTGTAACAGTTGTTATTTGTCCAGTGTAATAATGCCCCTGTAAAGTAATTTGACTTGCTAAATATTCATTGAGTGAGTTATTGGCTAAATACCAAAGCATGGTGCTAAAAAAGAGTAATAAGGCGAATGCAACGACGGCGAGTTTATTCAAGAGTTGATCTCTATTTGCGATTAATAGTTGATATTTTAAGATAAATTGTTGGTTGGGTAAATGCCATAATTGATTCTTTACGTTATAATCATAATGCATTCTTACTATAATAATTCGAGATCTTCATTTATGTCTAATGACAACTTTATTGCAAACCGATTACCGTTATTTATTATTTTATTTTTACTCGTTGCTCTTATTATTTATACACAATGGCCTGAAACAGAACAAGACACGCAAGAGTACAAACGTGTTGTTTCGGTTAGGGTAATAACACCGCAATGGACTGAATTTAATAATGGTATTGAAGCAATAGGTACAGCAAGAGCCAATGAACAAGTGTTGATTAGTAGTAAGTATTCAGATTTAGTTGATCAAATATTATTTGAAGATGGCCAGTTAGTAAAAAAAGGTGATGTACTTGTTCATTTAAATAGCCAAGAAGAGTTGGCTAAAGTAAATGAATTAGAAGCCAATTTGTCTGAATCAATGGCACAGTTGAAACGTTTTGAAGATTTGCTTACTTCAAAAGCCACCTCTAAGTCATTAGTAGACCAACAAGAAGCTAAAACTAAAGCAATAGCAGCACAGCTACAAAGTGCGCGTACTAAATTAAATGATTTGTCTATTAAAGCACCGTTTGATGGAGTTTTGGGGTTTAGAGAAATAAGTTTAGGTGCTTATATCGATGCTGGAAGTGTGATTACAAGCCTGGATGATTTATCTGTAATTAAAGTTGATTTTAATTTACCAGAGCGCTATTTAACGACGATCAAGCATGGACAGTCAGTTATTGCGCTTAACTCTGCTTACAAAGGTCAACAATTTATCGGTAAAGTTACCTCAATTGATACGCGCATTAATCCCGTAACGCGCACGTTAAAAGTACGAGCAGAAATTGTTAATGATGATTTAGCTTTACGACCAGGTATGTTGCTAAATATTGAGGTTGTAAGGCAAGTAGAAAACTTACTGCAATTACCAGAAAGTGCCATTATTCCGATTGAAGATAAACATTTTGTCTTTATTATTCAGCAAGGAGATGAACAAGAACAAAGTGTTATTAGGAAAAGTATAAGTTTGGGAAGGCGACTTCCTGGTTTTGTTGAAGTACTTAAAGGGGTTGATCAAAATGATCTTGTAGTTATTGAGGGTGCATTAAAATTAAGTGATGGCACGGTAGTAAAAATAATTAATGCACCAGAAATACTCAATGTAGAGGATAAAGCCAAGTGATTTTATCTGACCTTTCTGTCAAAAGACCTGTTTTCGCAACAGTTATCAATTTACTTATTATTACGTTTGGTATTGTCGCTTTTTTGATGTTGCCATTGAGAGAATACCCTGATATTGACCCGCCAATCGTTAGTATTAATACAAATTATCCAGGGGCCTCTGCTGCCATTGTTGAAACAAAAATCACGCAAGTGCTTGAAGACAGAATTAGTGGCGTAGAGGGAGTTAAATCCATTACGTCTAATTCGAGAGTAGGGCGTTCAAATATCACTATTGAATTTCATTTAGATCGTGATATTGATGCCGCAACAAACGATGTTCGTGATCGTATTTCACGCGCACTGAATAATATTCCAGAACAGGCTGATCCTCCTGAAGTATTTAAAGCCAATGATGATGAAAATGTTATTGTTTGGTTTGTTCTACAGAGTGAATCAATGACAACATTGGAATTAACTGACTACGCCAATCGTTATATTGTTGACCGTTTTGCTGTTGTCGACGGTGTTGCACGTGTACGTCTTGGTGGTGGTCGTACTTACGCTATGAAAATATTATTGAATCGATCTGCTATGGCTGCACGTAACGTTACCGTTCAAGATATTGAATCAACACTACGTAGTGAAAATGTTGAGTTACCAGCAGGGCGCATTGAGTCAATCGACCGAGATTTTTCTATTCGTGTACAGCGAAGTTATTTAACACCTCAAGACTTTTCAAACATGGTTGTTACCCGGGCAAATGATAACTCGCTTGTGCGCATGGGAGATATTGCTAAAGTGAGTATTGATGCTTTAGATGACGAAAATATGTTTCGAGGCAATGGTAAAAATATGGTGGGGCTAGGTATTATTAAACAGTCTAAAGCCAACACGTTAGAGGTAGTGAAGTCAGCTCGTAAGGAAATGTTATCAGTACAAAGCTCATTACCCATGGGAACAACAATTACGAACAGCTATGACTCTTCTGTTTTTATACAAGGCTCTATTGAAGAAGTTTACAATACGTTGATGATTGCCATGTTAATGGTTGTGTTCGTTATTTTCTTATTCTTAGGTAATATTAGAGCAACTATTATCCCAGCGCTGACAGTACCTGTGGCATTAATCGGTTCAATGATGACTTTATCTTGGTTTGGGTTCTCGATTAATTTGCTGACTTTATTAGCGCTTGTTTTAGCTATTGGCCTTGTGGTTGATGATGCTATTGTTGTACTAGAAAATATCTATCGTCGAATCGAAAATGGACAACCACCGTTAATTGCTGCTTACGAAGGCGGCAGAGAAGTCGCTTTTGCCGTTATTGCAACAACACTAGTTTTGGTTGCTGTATTTGTACCATTGGTATTTTTATCAGGAAATGTTGGCAGGTTGTTTACTGAGTTTGCCATTGCAATTGCAGCGGCTGTAGTTTTCTCTAGCCTTACCGCGTTATCTTTAACGCCGATGTTGTGCTCTAAAATGTTGAAGCATAAAGAACGTAGTTCTTCTTTTGGTCAGTTTTTAGATAGAAAATTTGCGCAAATTGAAGCCTCTTATGGTCAGGCACTTTCAAAAAGTATCCATCAACCTATCCTTATTATCAGTATTATTGTTTTATCACTTGTAGCTGTTTATTTGTTGTTTATGCAATTGCCTTCAGAATATACCCCTAAAGAAGACAGAGGGAATTTATTTATTGTGATGCAAAGTGCAGAAGGGGCAAGTTATGAAAATAACGTTAAAAATATGCAAAGTATTGAAGAAAAACTGTTGGCATATAAAGAGCGAGATGAACTTGACCGAGTGATTGTTAGAGTACCTGGCTTTGGTGGAACTGGTGGCATTGCCATTGTAGGGATGCCAGATTGGGGGGAGCGTAGTTTTGATACTTTTGAATTTATTGGTAAAATAAATGAAGAATTGAAAAGTATTACCGATGTTAGGGCTTTTGCGCTTATGCGCCGTGGTATAGGTGGTGGTGGAAGTGATTCGCCTGTGGCTTTTGTTTTACAGGGAAATACCTATAGCGAGTTAGCAAAATGGCGTGATATTGTGATTGAGGCAGCACAAAAAAATCCTAACCTCACCTCTATTAATAGTGACTATAAAGAAACGTATCCACAATTAATGGTGAAAATTGATCGTGACAGAGCATATGACTTAGGTGTTCCTGTTGGTGATATTGCAGAAACATTAGAGACTATGTTAGGACAACGCCGAGTTACAACGTTTGTTGAACGAGGTGAAGAATACGATGTAATTATTGAAGGGGATGAGAAACAATACCGTAGCCCTACTGATATTGACAATATTTATGTGCGTTCTCCTACAACAAATGAACTGATCCCTTTATCCAACTTAATTATTATGAGTGAGGAGGCAACGTCATCACGATTGAATCGCTATAATCGTTTGCGTAGTGTTACTATTACGGCAAATTTAGCGGATGGGTACGCATTAGGTGATGCTTTAGATTTTCTAAAAGATATTGCCGACCATCAACTACCTGATGAAGCTCAAATAGACTACAAAGGTCAGTCATTGCTATTAAAAGAATCGGGCAGTTCTATTTTGTTAGTGTTTGTTTTAGCCTTATTGATTACGTTTTTAGTGCTTGCAGCACAGTTTGAAAGCTTTATTCATCCTTTTGTTATATTGTTAACCGTACCTTTAGCGCTAGTTGGTGCTTTTGCGGGACTTGAACTAATGGGAATGAGTTTAAATATATACAGCCAAATAGGTATTGTAATGCTGATTGGTTTAGCGGCCAAAAATGGTATTTTAATTGTTGAATTTGCTAACCAATTACGTGACAAAGGTGTTTTGTTTGAACAAGCTTTAATTAATGCTGCGCAGCAGCGATTGAGACCGATTGTTATGACCACGTTTACCACTGTAATTAGTGCTGTTCCTTTGGTTTTAGCTTCAGGGCCAGGCGCTGAAAGTAGAATGGTGATTGGCGTGGTTATTTTTGCGGGAGTATCATTGGCAAGTATTTTTACTTTGTTTATTGTGCCAGGGGCTTATTATTGGCTTTGTCAAAACACGGGTTCTCCTCAAGCTATTGCTAATGAAATAGCAAAAGAGCAAAAAGCATTAGCTTTGAATAAAGAGAAGTTGTAAGAAGCAATAATTTGCTAAAATGGCTAAAAATCCGCCTATGTGGTTTGTGTTTATAGAATCACGTAGGCGGTAATTTGAGTAACTTAAATTGCGTTGCTTGGTACACTTGTAGGGCTGATATGTTCAATAGGGTAGCAGCCTAATATTTTAATAAAATTTGTGTGCTCTGTAATTTCACTGATTGCTTCTTGTAAAGCAAAGTGTTTTAAATTAGCTTCAACATCAATATAAAACATTTCTTCCCATGGGCGACCTTGAATTGGACGTGATTCAAGTTTGCACATGTTAATACCTTTTTCTTTAAGCACTAACAAACATTCAACCAAAGCCCCTGCTTTTTGACCTGTAGCTAAAATAATGGCGGTTTTAGCTGGAATTTGTTCTGCAACATCAACGGCTTTTCTTGCAACTAAAATAAAACGAGAGTGGTTTTCATTTTGGTTGGCAATAGACTTCTCTAACGCCTGCAGTTGGTATAATTGCCCGCCTTCTTCACTACCAATAACAGCAATAGTATCATCTTTAAGTTCTGACACTTTAAGCATTGCATCTGCCGTACTATCACAATACTCAATACGAATATCAGTTTGTTTGTCTAAAAAATTACTGCATTGAGCAAAAGGCTGACCGTGAGCATAAATTGTTTTGATTTTATTTAAACTGGTATTTACTGCGGTAAGAAGGCAGTGTTCAATGGGTTGGGTAATTTCACCCACAATAGACAAATTAGTGTGCTGTAGTAAATCATAAACTTGATTAATACTCCCTGAGCTTGTATTTTCTATTGGTAACATGCCGTAATCTACTTGGCCTGATTCAACTTGCTGTAAAATGTCACCAAAACTTTGGCAACCAGACTCGATAATTTTCTCGGCGCGTCTAGAAAAGTATCGATGGCTCGCTAAATAACTATACGAACCTTTATCACCTAAAAACGCAACGCTTACGGTAGGTGTTTGAATATCAGGATTTGCTAAACTTTGTAAGTACGCTTGTTGGTTTAACACAGAATCTTCAATAATTGTTTGAAAGACACTGGTAACATAATGTGCGTCTAAACCTAATTCTTTGCCTTGCTTAATTAAGCGAATTAATAATTCTTGTTCACGTTGTTGGTCACGAATAGGTCTAACTTGCTGTACTTTACTTTTAGCTACATTAAGTGTGAGCGCACGACGTTTAGCGAATAAGGTTAATAATTCCCTATCCAAACTTGTTATTTCTTTTCGTATTTCGTTTAAATCTAATTTTTCGCCCACGTTTATTTCCTATATTGCTTTGTATTGCTGTGCTGTGTAAGCAAAAACCTTTTAAATAAAGGTTTTAAATGAATTATATCTAAGCCACCTGAAACTTATATTTTAAAGTGGTTTGTGTATTTTTGGGTATTATAGAGCGCTTACTCTAGCGAGCTTGACCGATTTGTGTCAATAGTTTCTTTAGACCATTTTTTAAGAACACTGCTTTATGGGATACATTGAACAATGATACTGAAGCTACAAATAGTTGCTATAAACCAAACTAAACTACGTAACATAGCAATATTGAGTAAATAAAAAATATTATATGCTATGCGAGCACAAACATGGGCAATAGCAAGTAATTCTATATTACTGCCTGTATGGTGTGTAAAAATAGCTAGTAAGACAGCAGGAGCAAAGAGTATAAATGATTCAAAGGCATTTTGGTGTGCGGCTAATGCTCTTGCACCAAATCCTGTTAATTTACTTTGCTGATCTCTTGGATGATTATTGTTATATCCACCAAGTTTTATCATTGCAATAGCAACAGGGCCTTTTGCAAGCAATGGTAATAGTGCGGCAATAAATAAACACCAAATTAATGTTGTCATGTTCTTTTCCTTTTCATGTTTAAATCATGTTTTAGTTTAAATATGTTATTAATAGCTTAATAAAGTCAGTTTATATTTAGTTTTCCCTGGTAAAAAAGGAGAGGCATTTCCTTGTACCCAATCATTATGCCCCTTACCGTAAAATGGGCTCCAAGGGTGCCCTGATTGGCTTGTTGGCATATGAAAAATACCTGTTTCTTCATGTCCAGGTGAAATAACCATACGCTGTGATGCACCAAAACTTTTACCTTGTACTTTCGGCATAAAACTATCGCCTGATAATGCCATTGCGGGCATATCTAACCACCTTCCCAAAAAAGGTATCGCTTTACTTAACGGATGATTAATTTCAGTGGTATTTTGTTGTCCCCAAGTTGCTTGACTAAGTAACTGTTTATCACTAGAGCTTAAGGTAACCATATCATCAATAGTTTTTTGTAACGCTTGATTAAAAACAGCCTGCCAGCTATTAAGTGGCCGCATAAGGAAATTTTCAGGCTGTTGATTGACTAATTGCCACAAAGGAATTTCTATTTGATGGCGAATACTACGAAAACTATAAGATTCACTTAAGTTATTTAATGTAGTATTAAGTTCACTAAAAATTAAATCACGCACATTAATGCGAAAGTTTCTAACGATGCGATAGCTTACTGAATCAATACTCGCACTTAATGCTTTGTCTTTTGATAACAAGTCTTTTACTTCGTTGAATTCAGGGTGTTTTGCTAATGTTTGTTCATTAAGCACTGTTGTTAATAAGAAAGACTGCCAAGGTTTTAAAAATTCGGCATGATCATCTAAACCTATTACTAGTAAAGATTTTTCGTCAAATGTTTTAAGGTTAAACAAATCATCACGAATTTGTTTTGCACGTGCACCTAGTGCATAGCCGCCATTACCAATTTTTTGTAGCATTTTTCCACCTACAACACGAGCGTTTGCTGTCCATAAACGACTACTTTCTGGATTCAAAATACGAGGGTATTCTTCAGGCGATAAATACCCCGCCCAACCATTTTTACCTTGATGCCAAAAAGTAGGAGTTTCGCCTATTCCACCAAATTTCTTAGGTAAAGGTCCCATAATTGTCCAACCTAGGTTTCCTTTTTTATCACCTATTATAATATTTTGCGCAGGCATGCCACTTTTAGCAGCAATACTAAATGCTTGTGTTACCTGTGTAGCAAGCTCTAACTCTGTTGAAGCAAAATTGACCGCTTGTTTATCGTGCGCGATCCAGCGGTAAGCAAGTAGTTCGCCTTGATGGTTTTTTCCAATAACAGGTCCCCAAATAGTTTCCTTTATTACAACCTCAACGGGTTGCTCGTTTTTAATGGCAATGAGTTGTTTATGAAAAGTGAAATCTTTAACACCATCAGGAGTTAGGTATTGTTTGTCATTATTAATGCTTTTAAGTTTAATTACGTCATTATAATCACCATAACTATTCGTGAATCCCCAAGCAATATGACCGTTGCTACCCACAATCATACTAGGCACACCAGGTAGGGTTGCTCCTGTCACTTTTATTTGTTGATTATTAACAGGGTATTCAAAGCTGGCTCTAAACCATGTATTTGGAACACGTAAGCCTAAGTGCATGTCATTTGCTATAATGGCACTGCCTGTAGATGTTAGCTGTCCTGATATTCCCCAATTGTTAGAACCAGGGAAAGTATCTGCTTGATATTTTGCTTGTGTTTCATTTCGGGCTACTTGGTTTAGTGGTGCTATTTGGGATAATGCTGCATTAGAGGCTGACGGCCAAGCCTCTTCAGGCATAGGTGATGGTTGATATTGACTATTATCAATGGCAGCATCCCATATACTGCCTTTAGGGTTTAAAAAGGCATAAACATCGGCTGATAATATAGCTTTCATTAATCCTAATGTGCGTTCACGTTGTCCATCTTTATATTGCAAATCTATATACATACTAAAAACCGCTAAAATTGAATCTTCTTCGCTCCACTGAGTCGGCTCTTGTTGCAGTAGCAGGTATTCAAACGGGTGTGAACTTATGTATTTTAGTCCTTGATTCACACCTCTGGTATAAGCTTTTAGTAAGGCTTTTTGATCTTCAGGTAAATTATTAACTATTTCTATGGCTCTTTCTCTAAATCGATGAACACGAATTGATTTGTCGTAATTAAGCGCGACATTACCAAATAGGCTAGACAGTTCCCCAGCTGAGTTTCGCCTTAGTAAATCCATTTGAAAAAAACGTTCTTGTGCATGAACAAAACCTATTCCAACGGCAATATCTAAACGATTGCTGGCTTTTATTGTAACAATACCCTGTTCATCACGCTCTATGATTGCGCTTTTCGTTAAGCCGAAAACTGTTTTTTTACCATCTAAAATTGGTAATGCTCCTTCTACTTGGCTATATATCCAAGTAATACCAGAAGCGAGAATAAGAGAGCTAATCAGCAATAAAGAAACAGCAATTTTTTTAAAAGGCGTAGTTTTTAACATAACATAGTAATAAAATGTGTTGAAAAATTAATAATAAGTTGTGAATTAAAGAATAACTTATTAACACAAACTAACGAAGCTTTTGTTGATTTTATTAAAACGGTAAGAATGTCAAACACTAAGTGTATGTTTTTTATACTCAATAAATAAGGGTAAAAAAGTTGATTTTTATTTAGATTTTACGGTTAATCGAATGTTATAATTCCTGATTAGTTATTAGTGTGTATCGTTTTCGGAGTTTTAAGTGACAGAACCAGAATCAATGTCAAAACATGTACAAATTGGGGATTGGATTTTTGAAGTTAAAATGGTGAGAGCGTTAAAAGTTGCCGAGTATGGACAACCATATTCAGCTATTGCTAATTGTAATATTAATGGTGATGCGATGTACATTGATGGCTTATTAACTCAAGAAGGTCAAAATTTTACACGTAATGATTTTAAAATTTTTAATGATTTTTGTTATCAAATGGGCCTTAAACAATGCTCATATCATCGATATCAAAATGGCGAGTCAAGAACTAAGGATGTTATAATAACACCTCCTGAACAAACAAATGTGGTCAAGAATGATAGGCATATCCAGCTGGTAAAATAAGCATACAGTTGGTTAAAGTATAGGTAAAACTAAATTACGCTTCTGTTGCTAAATGGTCATATTTAGCGGCACCACAAATTAATTACAGCTTCGTGCGAAAATTAGCTCCTTTTTCTAAAAAGCTACATTAATGTAGTCACCCTTGCAGAATTAATAACATTTTATGTTAACTGTTCATCTCGTAAAGAGAGATAAAGTGAACTGAAATATTATGAACAGATAAATTATTTAAGGTTTGTCTCTTTATCTTTTATTGTTAGAATAGCTTATCAACAATAGTCATAAATAACAGTGCACTAACAAATATAGCATTAAATACGGTTAAAACTTATCATGGCATCACTTCAAGAACAATTACTTAAAGCTGGTTTAACGACCAAGCAAAAAGCACGACAAGCAAATGCGGATCAACGTAAAAAAAATAAACAGAAACGTAGTGGCGTTCAGCATGATGCAACGCTACAAGAACAAGTTAAACAAGATTTGGCGAAAGAGAAAATTGTCAAACAAGAAAAAGACAACGCGTTAAATGCATTGAAAAAGCAGCAATTAGCAGAGAAAGAACAAGTGTTACGAATCAAACAAATTTTAATTCATCACCAAATCGTGAATGTTGAAGGAGATAATGACTATAATTATACTTTTGGCAGTAAAATTAAAAAGCTATCGTTAGATTCCGCAACACACAAAGCATTAGTTGATGGACGCTTATCCTTATGTGGACTTGAAGATGTTACTTACCTTGTTACGAGAGAGACCGCTGATAAGCTAGCTGAATTGGATAAAAATGTTGTTTTAGTTCAAAATGATAAAATGATAGACGAACAGATTGATGAAGACGATCCTTATGCTGATTATCAAATTCCAGATGATTTAATGTGGTAAGTGGCAGCGAATACTTAGTGTAAACATAACTCTCTATAATCAGGTTATGTTTATTACTTAGATGAATATTAATAATAACTGACTAATACTATTACTTTTGTAATCCAATATGTAATAATACAACTCTAGCAACCAAAATTGAGAGGGTTATATGGCCCACGAGGATAGTAGTAATATGTCAAATAATACTGAGTTGAATGCCGAAAATAGCATTAATGAACAAAAAACTACTCAACAACAGTTAGCTGATGCACATAATGAAATTGAAGATTTAAAGCTACAAATAGCTTGGTTAGAGCGCTCTTACGAGTAAACCTAAATAGCTAATATTGAAAAGTCGATAAAAAGGCTAGCATAAAAATTATGCTAGCCTTTTTGCTTTTTATGGAAGTGTATTTGTATTGTTTTATTGTTTCGATCATTTATACCAATTTGATTAAATTTCTTCCCAACTCAGAGCTTCATTAGCGAGCTTAGAACAAGGAAAATTGAGTAAACATTATTCTATATTTCTTCAATTTTGCGATGTTATCAGTTTGCTAATGAGCTCCCAAAGGGCGAGTACCTAATAAAAAGTAAAGGCTTATATGCGGCGTTATTGATTTTGACAAGGGAATGACCA